>Ga0315915_1002555_pt1 | contig 22990 bp, 12 predicted proteins | sample MpolbnodulesMG_FD_207738 | JGI IMG/M metagenome (GOLD analysis project Ga0315915, IMG submission 207738) | Medicago polymorpha root nodule microbial communities from Los Angeles, California, United States - branched nodules | ecosystem: Host-associated > Plants > Roots > Nodule | place: USA...
CCACGAGAAAAACACCAATAGATTAAATAGGTGGTTCAGATTTATTTAAATTAAAAGAGGGAACATGTAGAACTGCTCACATTCAATCATATCCTGCAATGGTTTTACCCTATATTACAATTCGTGTAGAAATTCTTCCCATAATCAGATAACTGCTCTTCCCCTCAAACCATCAAATTTGTAAATCAAATTACATGAACCCTAAAATTAAAATAAAAAAAATTCTTTTTCTTCAAACACCAATTCCCCTTTTTCAGTCCAAGAGCAGTTATTCTTTCAATTATTATAATAAGAAGGCTTGCAATGGCAGAAATACAGTCAGAAATATAGCCAACATTAATTTTAAGATTCACAGACAAGACGAACCATCTAGTATCAAACCTTTTAGATTTACCAAAGGAAACTATACCTTCCGTGCTTTAATTATAGACAGCAAAGGTTTCACGTGATTGTTCCAATCTTGCCAAGGAAAGACTAAGAACGAAAGAAACAAGTAGATGGACTTGACAACAAACTCAACTACAAAAGAATTACTTATTTCTGTCTAAAAAGTAGTGCTTAATGTACATTCTAACTCCACCATCCCCCTTAGTGTTCCAAAGGCATGTTTCCATCCAGAGTCCCATTCGTTCATTAAGAGCACCAATCAAAGCATTTTGCACTCTACAATTGCAGGCGCAAACTCGAACCTTTATCGACTATATATCAAGTACATTATTCGGACACACCATACCAATGGATTTTTAGAGCCAATAGCAATAGTTGGATTCCCAGGATAATCAATCTCAAGATCATCTCCCAAACAACATTTGTCTTCCACTTATTTTTTCATGATACACAAGTCAAGGACAGTAACCTGGGACTTTAAACACAAGAACCTGGATCGGATACCGAGTTTTCAAAAAAAAAATCAAGAACCTGGAAAATTAAAAAAAATCACTACATTGATATTTACTAACACTGGCAAATATACCAGCTATAACTAAAGGAGTACTAGGCAAATACTTGATCTGGCGAAAGATTAATGGTTCATTTGTGTATCAAGTTTACTGACATGCTACCTCTGTCAAAACACATCAAATTGAGTGCATACAGTTCCTGGATCAAAGTTGACCAGCTATGCGAAAAAATATCTTGAACAATGATATCATAGGGAAAATTTTGCTTTAACTCTATTAGACCATAGTCGATTTTGTTACTCTTGTTGGACATGTGATTCACCAACTCAAAGGTTATACTATATAACTTGATTACCCCTCATTTTTAGATTTATTCATTGTAAGATTTGATTTAATGTCAAAACCATTAAAAGAGTTATATGGGGAAAATGAAAGGCAACAATAATAGGAGAAATGAAAAGAAAGGCAATAAGTTACCAAATTCCTCCACCTCTGCTTCTTCAACGACAATTGATAGAAGATTATCGTCAACGCTCAAATTGGATGCATTCTTCAAGACATGAAATAATCTGATGAAGTTGATATAATAACCATGTCTCTCACAACGTGCTAACTAGCACTTGGCTAAGAGCTAGAAATAGTTCCTCGGCATGAACTTAACACTAGAAACTGACATTTCAAAAATCATATGCCAAATCTAGAATAACAAGACTTTTTTTGCTCCAATGTTTTGCTCGGATGAGCTTGGTTGGCTTTGAAGATTCTTTCCCCTATGGTTGGGCTGTACAATCATGGTTTGCACAATTGACATTGATTGTTTTTACATAACAAATCTAGAGTCCTTATCATCCATTGAAATTTCCTTACAAGATATCAAATGGTAACAATTTTAGTTTGAATACTATGCAGACTTAAAAAAATAAAATTAGATACCATATGGTAATGACTATACAAGCATTACAAGAATAGGTGAGATTTTAATATTGGTGAAAATGTGAAATCCAACGTGAATATAGAAAATTCCACAATGTAACGATTCGTAAATTGAGGATCTCAGAGACATTTTCTAAAAATTAATTAAAGAATGCAAGTAAAAGATGATGTATATGAAAATTTCATGATTTTTGTATATCATTACAAGTGATAGTTTTATCTTTAGTGTTACCGTGTAAGTAAATTTCAACAAAGGATAAGAACTCCTTAGTCTATCGCGTAAAAAGGCATCACATCATATCATGCAAGTCGATGTACTATAAGGGTAAGGGGGCAAGAACATTCAAAACCAGCTAAGCTTATACAAGAAAACCATTGAAAAAGAAAAACTCTGTTTATACTTTTGTTTGTATATGTGTTTGAGTGAAATGTCAACTTCTAGGGTTAAATCCATGTCGAAGAAAATACTATCTGAATTAAACTCACCTTAACAAATGAGGGAGTAGGAGATTTTTGGCTGCCATAGGGTTTGTTCCACAGTTGAGCCGGTGCTTCTTGTTTTAAACGACTGCTTTTCGCTTCGGGTTTACGCAACAAACCGGTGATCAGGCCCACTAAGAATTGGTCTGGGCTTTTTCCCGAAGCCCATAAAAATTACACAAGCCACTTTTTGTAGAGATGCTATCAATAGCCGCTAATATTCTACCTACATCCCCCCTTTTCCCCCAAAATAAAAATATAAAGCTAACACCAAACTATAGTGATTTGATTTAAATAAAATAAAATAATGGTCACGTGAGTGTATTGTTGCCACATCAAGTATTGATCACATGAGTTTTTTTTTTTTTTTTACAAAAATAAATGATATTCATTCATTCAAATTGATAAAATATCGATACAATGCAAATTCGCTAAAAAGAAAAAGGATAAATATGCAAACAAACTCAACAACATCCATTTTAATAGTATAAAATGACAAATTACAAAAGCCTACACATCTGACTATATTCAAGTCTCCGGAATACTCATGTTTCTGGATTTGTAACGTGGACGACGTCAAAGTCATTGATTGAATCTACATTGGATCGAAGCTGATCTAACAATCTGAATCAAAAAAATACATCAACGAAACAAGAGAAACAAACAACGCTGCACAAAGATGACGAACAAACCAACGTCGCACTAAGACGACAAAATCACAATATAAAAAACGAAATAGATGTGAAAATCACTTATTCCAATAAAAGGGAAAGATAAAAACGAGTTAGATGAGTGATTTAGGGAAAAAATAATTGACCCTAAATCATCCATCTCTGATGGATGAAGGAGAAGAAACTAGGGTTTTGATGACGACTCAAAATAAAGAGAATGGGAAGAGAGAGAGAAACGAAATCACATAAGTTACCAAATCATATTAACGACTTTTATTTTATTTTTTTAGAATTTACAGAGGTATAAATAAAACTATTGTAAGGATAAAAATCAAAATGATTCATATTTATAGGGATCAAAATCATATTTTAGGCTAAATTAATTTTGAAAACATTTTTTTTGGATTTTTTTTTATAAAATACATGCATTGATATTTAAAAAATTATATTATAATATATTTAAAAAGTGAATTCAGTTTACTTTTTATTACACCGTTAATACATACAAAGTTAAACTCTATTAAAAAAAATTACAGCCTTAACCTCTAATCTTAGTATATTTCTTTGGCTAAATAAAACCATATAATTATTCCTCCAATTTTAGTCATTCACGTTATTTTCCAATTCCACTATCCTACAATTTTTTAGTGCACAAATGAAATAAATTTTGCATCATACATAAGCTAATTTTTATCATTAATCAACAAATTTGAACACGAGATATGGTGAAACTTATTGATCTAATGGTGAAAAATACATGGTGTAAAATTATTTTAGTTCTGCACGAAAATGTTTCAATTTCTACCAAAATATATAAAAACAAAAGACCAAATGTTGGTGCATAACATAATAAACCAATCTTTCTAAAAAAAAAAAAAAACATAAACCACTTTTCCTGATTCTTTCTCTCTCTTAAGAGCTCTAACTTTAGGCAATGAAAACAAGAATTATGGCTTAATTACATTTTGTTAACGATTAATTAGCCTTAAAGAACTCCTTTGTTTGTCTGTAATATAACTAACCGCTCCTTCTATGCCACCTTTTGCTCTTCTGTTTTCATTGCGTTTTTTTCTGAGTCATTCTTTGTGGTCTACAAACTTTCGAGAAAAAACAAGTTTAACCTCTAGGGAAAGTAATTTCAACGTCGTTGGAATTTTTATTCTAGCCACCCTTTATTTTGAAATGGGTTATTACTCTACCTTTTTTGTTTCCATTTTTTTGTTCATAAAAATCATATAATCATCATCATAGCCATTAATACTTGGTCTTGAGTATTATATGTATATGGAATAATAAAGAATCTAAAGATAAAAATTGAAATGGCATCATCACAGGTTGAAATAGCTTCCTTTGATTCAACACCAACATGGGTTTCAACAAGAGTTGCTAAAAAAAACAACCTTGGAAGCCTAAATTTCAACAAAAAATTTCCTAATGTATTTGGAGACAAAAATGATTCTTCTTTGTCTGCATTGGTGAGTCCAAGGCACTCAAAGATCATCGATCGATGGGCTGCAAGACAAGCTCAAGAAGTGGCGAAAAATCTTGAAAAAAATGACGAGAATGTTGTTGTTAAGAGGTTTGATAATTTTCCTTCAAGGTCATCAAGTTTCAATTCTAGGAGAGGTTCTGTTTCGCCTCCTCGTTCTGATGGATCATCTGAAAGCGAAAAAACATTCAACATTGGTGCTTCTTCTCTTGTTCAAATGTGGGAAAAAAGGCTTAACAACCAATCCAATTGCACAAAACAAAATGCACCATCATATGTAAGAACTAATTCTGATGCAAGTAGCAACGAGATTAATGCTTGTTCCGTAGAAGAACATAGCAGACTATCAGAAAAAGGCGAATCCTCTGATGAAGCATTTTCATATGGGGAATATGATAAACCAAGACTAAGTATTGATGAAACTTGTTCACCTAAAGTGCATTGTAATTTAGATGCTTTTAAAAGCGAGAAAATCAAGGTTGCTGATATTATAAAGAAACTTTCGGTTACAAGTGATGAGAATGATCATGAGCTAAGTAATAGTGCGACGGGTTCTCCATGTCTTTCCACACCAAAACAATTAGTAGAACATAGAGGTTTTGGTCAGGTCACAAGTCACCCACGTATTAGAGGGCGCCAAGCATTTAATGATTTGATTATGCAGTTTGAGTGTGATCGACATGGAGAGCTCAACAATCTTGCAGAGCGAGGCGCTGTTTCTAAGTTCACACAAAGAGGTCGCATTCAGGTAAATTTTGCTTATCACTTTCCATCAAAATTTCTTATGTGGCTATGTGAATTAATATGACAGAGTTGCTAGAAACATGTTCTCTAACACATTCTTCCCATCACACATTATTCTATTAGTTGAAATTCAAATGAATCATGTAGGCCTCACATAAATTTACTGGGGCTCGTATGAGTTTTGACCAATAAAATAGTTTGTTAAGGGTGTGTTGCTAGCATAGTTCTGGAGCGTGTTTATACTTTTGCATTGCGATTTATTTTCTTTGAATTAAATTGTGTATGTAGTCATTGCTTCGACTTCGATTGTTACAACGTGGAGTAGCAGCTTTTGATCCATCCCGCTTGAAATCAACAACACCGGAAGGGAACAAAAAACAATCAATAACACCAGAAGGGAACAAAAAACAACCAACAACACCGGAGGGGAACAAAAAACAACAAGGATCAGTAATTATGCAACTAAGGTGTGATAATTTCTCATAGAAAAACACTAGCATCTTGTTGTTTTTGTACAAACTTGAATATAATGATGCAATAATATTTAGATGAGCTTAACAAAAAGAAAAAACATCGCTAGATTCATAACCTAACACTTGCCACTAGTGTTTGAACTTTGAAATGTTTGACTTCAATTTTTTAATTTGAATGCAGGGAAAGATTTAACACAAAAGATGAACAGAGAACTTCATCCCTAATAGAAGTATCCGAGCCGAGAAGTATAGACAGGGAGACAGTAAACAATACCACACATTTGAATAAATTTCACACTACTATTCAACTTAACAAAGAGAATGTTTGCAGCAAGATAGTCACTAACATCCACACTAAGAAAAATAAACTGAATGTAGTTTCTCAAACTAGGGCAGATATCAAAGAAGAAGCTCATATAATTTATGGTTTTGACCCTCAAAATCATGGTCCAAAAGAAATTCCTGTGGAATCATCATCCAAGGTTGACTCAAACGTAAATGATATAACTGATAAAGTTGAGGCAAGAGACCAACAATTATATGATACTATTGAAACCAATTATTACAACGAGTTGTTAGAAGAGAAAGAGTGCAGTGACTATAATTATGATGAAATTAGCGCAAGTTATGACTGGGCCAGTCCTATTTCTCGGCCTAGAAGCTACTGGGAAGAGCTCAGACAAGAATGGTATAAGGAAATGCTTGACTTTGCTTCTGACAACGATGAGAGACGTAAACTCCTTGAAAGGTATTTATATGATGTTTAAATATATTTCACATTTTCCTTGTATACTCTAACAATTGTTTAATCCAAGACAACTCAATTGTATAAATGACAAATGAACAATTGAATAAGAAACATTATGACATTGTTGCATACTGAGTTGAGCGTAATGCAATGAAGTTTTCTTTGTAATTTCACTGAATTAATTGAGCATAAACCAAACTATGTTTGCAGAAAAACAGTTTCAACTGTCCTTTCTAGCGACTTTCGAGAAAAGATGGATAAATTAATGCAATCTCATGTGAGAACACAAACACACTTGGTCAATAATCAATGCGACGAGGAAGATGAAGAAGGAAATGAAAAACAATTGATGGCATTTTATCACCATCGCCTGCGTGACACAAGGGAAAAAGAGGCGAGGAGTAATGAGGAAGAAATGGATGAAGAGAAGGTAGAGAAGCATGAACATGAAAGCATCAGTAGTGGCTCAGATCATGAACTTGGTGATTGTCAATCCTCATCATCAGTAGACACACCATCTTCAGCAACATGGAGTTATAGAGACACTGATATTGGAGATGATTCTGATAGAGTTGCATTTGTATCCTCACCATTGCCTTCTCAATCTCAATCTTGCTATGAAGATAGTAGAGAAAACTCTCCATCCGCAAATCAACGTTCAATTGTGAGTTTCATTATGCTCTTACACCTAGATTTAACTATGTACATGTTTATATCTCTCTTCATATACAATGACACTATACTTCAATGGCTTATAGGAAATGGAAATTATATACGGTTTGCGAGGGCAAATGGAACAACTTTTTCAAGAGATGTCTGAGCTAAGAAAAACAATAAAAAACTGTACAGACACACAAATGCAGATGCAATTACAACAATCCCAAAACCAAGAGGTTCACAAATGTATGTGATTATTTCTGCTCAACAGCAGTGTTTGGTGTATACCATAAATTTTATCTCACTTTTTTTCATTTGCTCTTTTCAACAAAAACACTATGTCCCTCTCATTTTGTATATGAAACGTGATTGCAGTTAAAGCAAAGAAATCCAGCAACAAGACATCAAAGAAAGGCATGTGCTGCATTTGCAATGAAAATAAAGTAAACTCGGTTTTATATAGGTACTTAATTTTTTTTTCTACTAATAATTTTGTTCAATATATTTATTTCATGTAAGCACAATAGTACTCATAATGTCTATATTTTTTACAGATGTGGTCACATGTGTGCATGTCTCAACTGTGCCAATGAGTTGCAATGGAAAAGTGGAAAATGTCCAATTTGCCAAGTTGCAATACTAGATGTTGTCAAAGTACATACCAACCCATAATCTTTACATGATGAACAAAGACTAGATATAGAGGATTAAGGGTTCAATTTCGGTAAATTGAAAAGAAGAAAATTAACCACTTTCTATTAAACATTTAACTATAGTCCTTCTAATTGAGAGAGTATGTTAATTTCTTGTTTTACCCTCTCTCCTACTCATCAACTTTTTTTTTAGTTTCAAACATCTTTTGTATTCCCTAACCAGTACTCGTTTAAGCTCTGAATGGATTTGGAGAAAGTTGTATTGTTTGGAATATTACTAGAATTGTAAAATTTGACTCCTCCTATAACATGTATCATTTGTAAATAATTCACCCAAAAAAAAAGTATCATATGTAATTGGTGTTTTTCCCAAGGTGAAATATATGAGAATTTTGTCCATGTATTTCTCTTCATTTTCATAATTGTCAATTTTGGCTCCTTATATTAGACTGTATATATGATGATATGTGGAATTGAACCATGATGTTCCCAAATTCTAAACAAATGCTTAAAGATGTTATACTCATACAACATGGCAATTAAGGTTTAAAACTAGATCGAGAGGCACCCATGTTTAGTTTCCTATGCACTTCAAATAAGATTTTTTTTTTGAAAGAGTTCAAATAAGATTATTGTAAATGCTACTTTTTGACACTCTATTTTCACATTTGTTGAAATTTTGGTCCAACCTATATTTTTTGTTCTAAAAAAAATGATTTTTAGCAAAAAAATGGATAATTTTTTGTCCCAATATTGGATCCGAAAGACAAAATATCACATTTAACATTGAAATTCACCATTTCTTTTGCACAAAAGATCACCATTTTAGGGTAAAAAAACATGAGTTGAGACCAAAATTACAATAAATTTGAAATTAGACGATAAAAAAGTTTGATTTTATAAAAGCAGACTATTTTCATAAATTTAATAAAATAGAAGCTAAAAATTGAATTAAGTCAAAATATTTTTAGTAAAACGGTCTATAACATCAAGTTCACCGAACACAGTACAAGACTCGGCCTTTTTTTTCCCCGCTAAGAACTATGAGGGTGGTCAAATTTTCAAAGAAAAATTTAACTTAAATACACCAATGTTATAAACATTTTCTTTTAATTGATAAATGTTGATATTTTAGTATCTCCTATTCGAACCTAGATGATATAAAACTTATTTACATATACATTCAATCAAACTATATCATCATGCTTAATTTTAAAGTTAGTTCTGCAAATAGTTTAATTAATATACACTAACGATGTAAAAATATTTCAAAGATTTATCGTCACATCAATTGATAAATACAACAATTTATATGCTCTCATATTTTAACAAAATTTACGTGTTTTCATATACATATATCGACGTGACAACATATTATTGGACGAATGTATAAAATAGTTATACATCGACCATGAATGGTAATTGAATTCTTTAAAAAAAAAAAAACTTTACACATATGTATAAAATAACTTTACAATGATAATTGAGGCTACTGCGTGATAGACTACCAACAAAATCAAATTTGGCGATCTGTGGTATCATTTCAGGAGACGCGCAATTATGTGTAGCTGGGTGTGGTCATGATGAAGATGCTCAACATCTTTTTCTCACTCACATGTCCATCTTTGGCATCCATTTGGCCGATGGTGCGAGCGTGGATTGGTTTTGATGGGGTCGATACTCAGGTTATTTCTGATCACTTCACTCAATTTACCTATTACATAGGTGGATTGAAAGCGCGACGCTCTTTTCTCCAAATTATTTGGCTCTTGTGTGTTTGGGTATTGTGGACCGAACACAATAGTAGGTTATTCAAGAATCATGAATGTTCTAGTCAGGGGCGGATCTAGACATTTGGTTCATGTGAGGCTAAAATTTCTTCATCTTATAAAACATAACAATGACTTTGTGAGCATAACAAACAAACAATTCAATGGCCAATTAAGAGTTACTCCTTCCATCAAAATTGTGGGCATAACAAACAAAAGCCATGAAAATAGTTGAACGACGATGCATTCAAAAGCCCTTATTATCTCTGTTCAACATATAATGATCTTCGTTGCTTCAACTTAAAGCCTATAATGATCTTTTGTGTTTTATTTATTATACAAAAAAATATGAAAAGTGCATGTGGGGCTATAGCCACACATAGCCCCAACATGCATCCAAAGTCAAGTCTTATTCATTGTGGTGGTTGAAAGCTAAAAATGCTACTTTTGTTTATGGCACTCCATGTGGTGGTCGAGCCCCCTAATGTGTTTAGGCATCGACTAACACTGTTGTTATTACTGTGATAGACTGTTTGTACTTTTTGTAGTCTTTTTGATACATCTTGTGTTGAGGAGATTGTTTTGTTAAAAAAAACTTTACAATAATATTTATTGAGTTTAATTTATTGACAACAGTGTAAAAAAAATAAAATTAAACATGTTAAAAATGTTTTGATTTTTGAAGAATATAATTATTTAACTATTATTAGAGAAAAAATAGTTTTTGTAGAGAGATTGAGAACAACATAGTTTAGAACGGAGTGTGAGAGAGAGGAAGAAAAATGGTGCTAAGCGCGACGGCGATCGGAGCCTTATTAGGTTTGGGAACCCAGATGTACTCCAACGCACTCCGGAAACTTCCCTACATGCGCCGTAATTCATCATCATCTTCTCTTCATTTCTCGTTAATTTCGTTTTCAATTTCTCTTTCATTTCTTTGATTGTTGCGAATTACGATCGTGTTAGATCCGTGGGAGCATGTGTTGGGAATGGGATTGGGCGTTGTGGCCGTCAATCAGCTTCTTAAATGGGAGGCTCAAGTTGAACAAGATCTTGATAAGATGCTCGAGAAAGCTAAGGCCGCTAATGAAAGACGTTACATTGGTTCGTTTCTCTCTTTTTCTGCTTTTATATTCTTAATTGGTTTAACTATTATGCTATTTGATGTTAAAGTTTTGATTTTGAGTGATTACGGTGTAATTAGGATGATTTAGAAATTCGTATTGGGGGTATGATTTGAGGAAACTGGAATTGGGTTTGGTTGATTGTGCATCAGGGCCTGTTTGGATAAACGACTTATTTGTAGTTTATGGCATGATAAGCGTTTATGTATAAGCTTGCATAAGCTGTATTGGAGAACTTATGAAAATAAGTTGAAAAAAACTTATGAAACCTGTCATAAGCTGTTTTCATATGTTCTCTCAAACAGTCTAACGATACTTATACCTGAAGATAAGCTCAAATAAATCAATCCAAACTTATGTCAGAAGATAAGCTTATGGAAGAGAATCTATTTGTGGGATCAAGCAATGGTATTACTATCTGGCATTTGAAATTTAGGTGTTGAAAGAAGATGAAAAAAAAAAAAAAGAATTGGGTAGGTTTAACAATTAGAATATTAGAACGTTATGCGAACCCAAATAGCGTATTGACTATGTATATTGTATACTCTTCATGTACCCAATACTTAGGAGGGGTAGTGTACTAAGCATTAGTACCACATATTGAAGAGAATTGTGTATCTTGTTAACTTGCTATGCAGAAGAGTATGGTGTTTTAAGTTAGTGGTGTGGGTAACGTGGTAATAAAGATTTTGTTTGTTTCTGATGGATTATCGATTAGAACTCAGCATTCTAGTGAAGCTTGTGCACTATACACTTTTAAGCTTGAGGTAGATACTAGGCAAAATTGTCTTTGCAGTCCTTTAAATTATTTGTCTGTATCAAATGATTTCTTTAAGTCCCGTTACTAGGAGTTACCATTTTTCAGAATTCCCGTTAAAAAAATACGCATGTGGCCATTATGGGTCTAATGTGGATTAAACGACTCTGAAGTGGCCTGATAATATGCTTATGTGATCAAAGAGTAGACACTATTTTATTTCTTTATTTTAATTAAAAAACAAAATATTCGTCCCTTTTCTTTTGCTATAAAACCTAATTTTTTCCCCACTTCCATCCATGAACCAAAATTGTTTTCTCCAGCCAAAACAAAACAGGCTTCTTATTAACCAATTTTTCCTTTTTACTACCAAGATAAGAAAGACTATTAGAAGAATTGGGTCGAAAATGCAACATTGTACCCCCATTTTCATATTGAGAAATGATATTTGTACAACCATTTTGTGATAACTTTTTGACAACTTTCTCTCTCCTACTTACATAATGTTCTTATTATCTCCCTTTTTCTCTCTCCATTGTTTTTGACCAATAAGAAGAGAGAGAAACAAGGTTGTCACCAAAGTTGTCATTAAATAGATGTACAAATATCATCGCTCTTTCATATTTGTGGCATCGTTGGCACTATTCCCCCATTTTGCCTTCCTTAGTTTAGTTTGTTCCCAAAACCTAGATCTTGTTTGTTTTAATTATTGTTTTAGTTTAGTTTTCTGTTGGATGATTATGTTTATCTGCATCATAATAGGTTTTTGGTTGGAGTTTTTGCTTAGTCTTGAATTTGCTGAGAAACATCAACTTCCATGGTAGATGTTTTTTTTGGATTTGTTAGAAGTAGTCACATCCTTGGTGTAATCAGTCACCTGTTAAATACGCCCTTTGTAACTAGTTGCTAACGGGATTGGTCATTGGCGTTAGCAATTACTCCCTCTGCTTCAAAATGAGTGTCGTTTAAGGTTTTTACACACAAATTAAGAAATGTAACAATGATGTCAAAGGACATCACAATTTTCTTAAACTAACCTTATCTATTATTGGTGGAATGCTTTGGAAGCAGTGTATGCTCAATTAATTAAAGGGCACTATTGGAAATAAAATAATAATTCTACATTGAAAAGTGCAAGTAACATTCATTTTGAAACAATTTTTTTTTTGTGGCTAAAACTTCACTCATTTTGAAACGGAGGGAGTACATTAATTTGTGTTTATTATAAATGTAAATAAATACAGTGTGTAGCCTTTAGAAACACATAAATGACATGATTTATTCAGTTTTTCGGTCTGAGTGATGGTTAATCATAATTGTTGTGTTGTGAGTGGAAGATGAAGAGGAGTGTTAATGGAGAAGGGTTGAATATCATTTTTCTGAGTTTTCTGATTGCTTAATGAAAAAATTTGTTACTATATTGAGGATGATAAACATCAACAGCCACATAGGTTTAGTTTTAATGGAAACTCAAAAGAAGGTTAAAGGTGCAAACATTTTAAAACTTAAAAGGACCTATGTGGGACAAAGAAACTTATTGGACCTATCTGGTACAATCAAAACATCTTAAAGGGCTACAAATACAATTTTGCCCAAATACTGTGATTTTGATTTTAATGCATTGACAGGACTTTTAATTTGTTGTAATTCACGGGGAAACTTACGTGATTAGTTCCACTTATTAATGTGATTTATCTGAAGCTCATAGAACTGACTACTCTAACACGAAATTTTATTACCTTCATGCGTTCTTAATGTGTTATTGAATAGTAACTAACAATGTCTTTGGTGGCCATATTGTCTTATTTGTTAATAATTCTCTTCTAGCTTTCTAAGTATTTTTTTTTCCCTGTCATTTTAGTATTTTATAGTAATTTCTGAAGCATGTTCACTGTCAGCAAGCTAAGTGTCTTTGCATGAAATATTTATGGATTTTCGGCTGCTCCTATAGCTGAATGCTTTGGATGTCGTGTTTTTTGGATTATTAATTTATTTTCATCACCGTGCTTATTTATTATATTGTTTTATTGCAGATGGAGATGACGATTAGTGCATGTTTTCAAGGATTGCATTGCAGCAGTTGGTGAAAATAATAACGTAATGCGTTGTACGTGTTACCTTTGTTTTATGGTTTCTTGTTGTTATGTTTGTAAAGCTGTTGTGCTTTATCCTGCTAATCAAGCTATTTTATCAACAAGCTTAAGCAAGAGTGTAAGTGTTAGATGATGTTATGAACTTATGGCTTCATTAAAATTATGAATGAATCTGATAAATTTTTTGGTTTATAATCACGATAACTGTGACATCAATACCTCTTATCTAATGTGTGCAATGCATGCCATGAGTTTGGTAATTTTGGTGAATGAAACAGCTGACCAAACATTTGTAAAATATTAATTAGAACCTAAAATTAGTTTCACAAGGATGCAATGTGGTATGTGGGGTGTTTCTTGATATGTAAATATGTTAGCTAAATTATTGTATAAATGAATTCGTAACTGTTAAGTATAAAAATCAATCTTACCATGATCTTAAATTCACTCATGAGTCTTAGTAAATTGTGATTGAATTGATTGAAAATTTTCAAGTTGAATACTGTTTGTTTCCACTACCCAAAAATGAATGGTTTTTCCTTCTCTGGAAAATGAATTTTTTGTGCATTTGCATTGCTTTCTAGTCTAGTGGAAAAAGACACTTCCTTATTGTCGTGAAAGCAGTACACATTAGCATCTGCCTAATGTTTTAAAAAAGGTTATACCAGACTATCTTGCGAAGAGATTTTTGGTGTGAAAACAATGGATAAAGTTTCAGTGCTCTTAATGACTTGGTATTCATACATGGTGGGGCTTAATACTTGTTTCATTTCATCTGTTTTTTTTTTTTAAAGTTTCTTTTTCCTACATTTTCTTTTACACATTTACTCAAATTTATTTTCCCATGCTTGGGGGTTGAGAAGGTTTAAGATCCAGCAAGTTTTGTGAAAGTCAGCAGAATTGTTTAGGACAAATAAACACCACACACTATCAAATGGCAACATGTTTATTTTTATATTCTTAGGGGGCACATGTTTATTTATCAAAAAGTTAAAAATTAATGTGAAAATTGTCTTGAAAATTGTGCCAATTTATTTATCAAAAAGTTAAAAATTAATTTTTCTCAAAAAATATTTGCTATTTGTGGAATCCTTGACATGTGCTCTTAGGACACATATTAGCATGACTCATTATCTTATGTTTGAAAGACATATAGCAAGTATTATAGAATCCAAAATGAAAGTTAACGGGAACTGCTGTCAATTACTGCTATTGTAAGATTTACATCACAACAGCAATTAAGTCACTGTTTCTTTACACCAAATCTACATGTGAAAAAAGAACAATAAATGAGCAAAAAAAGTATCACGGACACGAGTCTGGTAGTATTAGGATTTCTTTAAACCCTTCGTATATAAATTTACTCGTGATAATCCAACTTCATCTTCTCAAAGTCCATCCTTCTGTTATTGAATACATGGAGGAGAAGATCACATATTTTCCTTGACGATGGCCTCTCCTGTGGTGTAGCTTTCGTGCATTGCAAGGCTATCTCAAGCACTTGGAATGCAGCAAACTCTTCACTGGGTAAAAGAGGTTTCAGTTCAGGATCTATCAGTTTCTCACGGGTAGAGCCGTGCATATTAATATGCATCTCCATCCATCTCACCATGTCCATATCAGCTCCAAAAAAGTCACTTGTTGGCATTTTACCACTAACAAGTTCCATAAGAACTATTCCCATGCTGAAAACATCACTTTTTTCTGTTGACCGCAGGGAGAATGCATGCTCTGCAAGAAAAAGCCAGTTTTAAACAAGTTTATCATTAGTTAAAGTTAAATTAAAAGTAATTTCAAATCAAGATGAATTCAAGTCAGCATTTTGATCAATACCTGGAGCCATGTAGCCATAAGACCCAGCAAAACAAGAATTTGACTCAGTATTTGAGTCATAACTTTCAATGAGTGCTTTTGCCAGTCCAAAATCTCCCAAGTGTGCTTCCATTTTGGAATCTAGCAATATATTGCTGGATTTGATGTCTCTGTGAATGATCTTTGGTGCACAATCGTGATGTAGGTACTCCACTCCTTGAGCTAATCCCACTGCAATTTTGAATCTTGTCTCCCAATCAAGGTTCTTCTTTACTTTGCTCGCGATGTTTGGTTTCCTGTGAAGCCAGTCCCATAAACTTCCATTCTCCATGTACTCATAGATCAATAAATTTGAACTTGCTCCTTTGTTTCTATTGCTACAGAATCCTATGAGCTTCACCAAATGTCTATGCTTTATTCTCCCCAGTGTATTAACTTCTCTTAAGAAACTTTTGTTTAACAGAAAGTCATCTTTTGATGAAATCTTCTTGACAGCAACTGTCTCTCCACTGGCCAATTCAGCTTTGTAAACTTTCCCTGAACCTCCTGAACCAATCATGAAGTCATCATTTAGATTGTTCGTTGCATCCATGATATCTTCCCAATTGAAATCCCTTTTTCCAGCAGCTCTTAGCTGGAACAACGGTCGTCTCTGTGCTTGTGATGAAGAGGAAGAGTAGACATAAGAAGTCACTTTGCTGTCTTCCCTTGAGAATTCTTGCTTGTTTTTGCAGAAGATTCTTATTGAAAGTATCAATAGTGCAATTGCAGCTGAAGTTGAAATGACAGATATTATCACCACTGATGACTCACTTAGGCGTGACTGCTTACCGCCAGAAGTATCATCACTGTCACAGTGGTCAAGAGGGCTTCCACAAAGATTTAGGTTTCCTTCAAATGCCTCATCTGGCCACCGGGAGAACTTCTTGTCCAATTTCCCTTGAAGATTGTTGTAAGAGAGATCAAGCTTTTCCAAACTGCTCATATCACCCACTTGTGGAGGGATTTTTCCAGTAAGTTGATTGTGGGAAAGATCAAGTGTTTCTAATTTTGACATAGTCCCTAGAGAATCTGGTATGCCACCGGAGAGATTATTGTAACTGAGGTCTACAATGATTTGTAGATTTTGAAGTTTTCCAATCTCACTTGGGATCTCACCATTAAAGCTATTCCTGGAGAGCTGCAGCTCATAAAGCTTGCTCAACTTGCCTATCTCAGGAGGTATTGGTCCAGAGAACTTATTACGATCAAGTCGAAGGACATTAAGATATGTAAGATCACCAATATCAGCTGGGAGGCTTCCATTGAGTGAGTTTTCATTTAGAGAGAGAACTAGTAAATTGGAACATTTGAATAGGTCTAATGGAAGAGGTCCGGAAAAATTGTTGGAGGAGAGCTTAAGCTCTCCTAACTGAGGTAATTTTCCCAGCCATGATGGTATTTGTCCATAAAGAATATTACTGTTTAAATCAATGTAAGCAAGTTTATTGCACAAAGAAAGCTCGGCTGGTATTGGTCCGGTGAGTGAATTTCCTGATAGAACTAACACCGACAGGTCATGGATTTTTCCCAATGTCCTCGGAATTTCACCAGAAAATTTGTTGTTGCCTAATTTTATCCTATAAAGGGAGGGCGAGTTTCCTAGTTGAGGCGGAATTTCACCGTCAAACTCATTATCGGTAACATCAAAAGTAAGAAACGATTTAGACCTACACAAAGCAGCTATACTACCATTCAATCTATTCTTTGAAAGATTCACCCTGGTCAAGTTTGCTACATTTATCAATTGGTGAGGAAGGTTACCTTCAAGAGAGTTGTTGTAGAGCATGAGCTGCTGCAATGACTCAAGGAATCCAAATGTTGCAGGAATTGCGCCAGAGAGCTGATTATCAGCCAAATCCAGGATATTCAGTTTATGACAGTTCCCCAAGGTTGCAGGAATCTCACCCACAAGCTCGTTCTGCCTAAGGTGAAGGAAATTCAACTCTTTTAGCCTTCCAATAGTGATGGGAATTTCCCCCTTGAAACTGTTTCCAAAGAAATCAATCATTTGCAAGCTTGAACAGTTACCAATCTCCATAGGTATAGCCCCTGATAATTGATTATCATAAAGATACAAAATTTCCAACTTTCCAAGCATTCCAATCTCTCTTGGAAGATCACCCTGCAATTTGTTGTGATACAAAGAAAGTGTCTGCAAGCTGCTGAAGTTCCCTATAAAAGGAGAGATGGAACCAACCAAACTATTGTTGTTTAACAATAGATCAGTTAACTCCACCAATCCATAGAGCTCAAGAGGTATAGACCCATTGAGTGAATTGTTAGACAAATCGAGTTGTTTCAACGACTGACACTGACTCAATTCAGCTGGAATCTCACCAAAAAGACCACTTTCTGATAGCATTAAATGTTCCAAATTTGTTGCATTGGAACATATTGCTTTTGGTATGACACTGTTAAGGTTGTTACCAGACAGAACCATGAAACCAAGCTGACCCATGTTACCAAACTCCTCTGGAATTCCTCCACTTAGCTTGTTCATAGACAAGTCAAGATTTTGAAGATTATCTAGTTGAGCTAGAGATGGTGGAATTGCACCTTCAAGCTGGTTCCCCATGAAATTGAGGTAAACGAGTTCACTCATATCACCAAGTTGACTTGGAATCTCTCCTGTTAGACTATTGTTACCAAGGTTGAGAAGCTGTAGATTCTTGAGCTGAGCTAGTTCACTTGGAATTGAGCCATTGAGCTTGTTGTTAGAAGCAGTGAAGACAGTTAGGCTTGAGCAGTTCCCTAACTCGGATGGAATTAGACCGATCAACTCGTTGTCTTGCAGAACAAGGTTCTCCATGAGACTGAGTTGACCGAATTCAGGTGGAATGGGCCCAGTGAGTTCACATGAAGCTAATCCAAGACTGACCAAGTTAACCAAATTCCCAAGAGATGCAGGAATCATACCAGTTAATGCATTGTCTCCGAGCCGCATAACTCGGAGACTCGTGAGCGAGCCAAACTCAGGAGGAACAGAACCACTGAGTTGGTTAGAAAAGAGAAGCAAAGTTTCCAATGAGACAAGGTTAGAGAGATTTGTTGGAATGGGACCCGTGAGACTATTGGAGGAGAGATCAAGGTGGAGCAAGTCTTTCAAATGACCGAGTGAAGGTGAAATTGACCCGGTAAGTGACGAGTCAGACAGGTTGAGTCCAACCACATGCTCAGAGTCATCAACCAAAGAGTTCAAACCACATGAAACACCTTTCCAACTACAATAATCTGTGTTGTTTTCTGACCAATCACTCAAAACATGTTGTAGGTCTTGGAGAAAAGATTTCTTCACTTCCAAAAGCACTCCCAAAGTTGTATCTTTGTCCAAGTTTTCTTGACCAAGGACTAGTAGTGGCATTGAAATAAAACACAGAAGGAGCAAAACTACTACAAGAAGTGTTGAAATCTTCATTATAACCTAAGACTCAAATATACAAGTTTCAAACACTCACAATGGAGTCTTAAGTGGGAGTTGGAATGTGTAGGGAAGAGCAGATAGATGGATGCACGAGGAGTGACATACATTGGAGATAAGTTGTTATCTGATGCATGAAAAGGTCAACAAGGGAAGAATAGCATGAGAAATATAAGGAAAATAATAGAGAAGGGTGTGTTAATGAAACAGTAGTCAAAGGTTGAGACTCAAGAAGAAAAAGTAAAAATGAAATGGAATTGAAAATATGTTATGTTGTTATGAATGACAGAGATTATTATAGTATGATGTTTGAGGAATAGTTGTTTGTAGCAGTGGTTTGGTTTATTCAGTGTCGTAGCTGAAGCTGAATGAGAAAGAGAGCAGTTCAATAACCATTTTTAAAACAAGTTCATTTGGTGTTGTATGGTACAAAGTCAATGTAGCATCATCATATATATTCCCACGCAAGCCTGTTAAATTAAATTCCAACTAATCCTCGTCCTGTTTCTGCTAATATGGAACTTTGTTTGTGTGTTACTAGGACAAACAAAAAATCAATTGAATAGTATATTTTTTGACGTTATTTTTGGTTTGAGTAACCAAACCTTATGTCCTTTTGCTGCGTATAATATTACTATATGGTTGCAAGAGACCCTTTTGCCTACTCCATAAGCCTTACCTTTTTCTGGTTTCAGTCTTTTTGACTACTCAATAATGGTACTTTTGTCCTAATAAATGTTTAAAAATGCTAATTAATCTTATCTTATCATTGGGGGTTGTTTATGTCCAGAGTTCCAAACCAATCCAAAGTTAAGCAGAAATTATTTGGATGGATAAGTCCAAATTATTTTGGAATATAATCTGCTTATATGAGTGTACCTCCAGAGCAAGGGTTTAAAATTTGAACTATACTTGAGATTAAGCCTAAAAATAATTTGAACTACACTCACAATGGACATATCCAATTCTAATTTGAGTCCATTGTGAGTGTTTGACCAAAACAGCGAAAAAGGAAAATAAATACTAAAAAAGTGCATTAAAATGGACATGAACAAAATATAGTGTTGATCATGGTATACTTTATTATTACTTCAAAAAAAAATAGTATACTATATTATTAAAAGAAGTCAATTGGGATGAAAAATCCAGTAATATTACTAGCCCATTCATTTGTCTTCAAAACTTATTCTATAGTTCACGGGTGTATAGCGAACAGAGTAAATTATTTGAACTTAATTATACACCTTGATCTTTTCTTTTTTGGAGGTAAAATATACACCTTGAGCTTTCATATTTGTATTTTTTTGTGCGTAGCATGTATTGCTTTTTGTTCATATTTATCTTCTAATACATAGGTATATAGCATAACAAAGCCTAGCTTCTCTGACCAAGCTGCAAATTGCATGTGAACCTTTTTTTCTTTTTAAAAATTTATTCTGTAGTTAGTTCCTCCCTTCTAAAATCATTTTTTTAAACATCGTAAGTACAAAGCTTTGACTTTTTTTTAAAAGAAGTCGAAAAATATATTAAAAACCAAGCCAGGTAAGGATAAGATGTGCTTAACGAAAAATTGTACAAAACGTCATAGTAACAAATACATCAGAGACCAAACCACAATTATAATCTGGTGTATACAAAAACGGCTTAGACATCAATAATGAAAATCAAAAGAGAAATTAAGTTTATGTGTCTTTAGTCACCATCAAGAATGAAACTGAATACTATTGAGAAGTTGATCCTTAGAAGACATGTTGCTGAAAATTCTCGAGTTTTGCTCCTTCCATATGACCCAAAGACAGGCTAGTCACACTACCTCTAAACAAGAACGAATGTCTTTCTAGAAAACATGAAAGTTGTTGCGCGTAACAACCAATATCTGATGGAATAAGAACAATTAACTAGATGTCAAATGATACCAAAGAAGTCACACTCCAAAAATTAAAGATTGATTGTTTCCTCTTTCCTGCATCCGCCCGAGCACAAAGCCGAATCAGATGAAATTATTCCTCTTCGAAATGTTCACCTAAAAGTAACATGACTAAATGATTGGATGACGGATAAATAAAACTTTAAAGTATTTGAAATGTTCACCTTAAAGGACTCATAAAAATTATATTCTCTTTATGTCGTCATAAAAAAAATATCCCCCATACATAATTGTAGAGATTAATTCATCAAACACTATATAATCACACAAATGACTTCTTTTTTTTTCTTTCTAAAGTTTTACCACTCCTGTATTCCTAGACTAAGGTAGCAGTTGACCCGACTTATTTCTGATTTTTCTACACAATAAAAGGAGAAGCTGGGCCAAACACATTTCTTGAGAAGCACTTAATATAAAAAGTTGTTTATTTTTCTAGTGTAAAATACACAAATAAAGTAGTTTTGCTAAAGTTGTTGATACTAACTTCTAAAAGTTCTCGGCAACTTTTTTCTATGTATTCCCCTTCGAATCCTATTGAGCACGTTTTATTTTTCATTTTAATTGATTTTTCAGACAGCATGCATGTGCTCTTCAATTGCTAATTGCTATGTATTATTTTTTGTTTGTTTTTACATTTATTTTTGTTAATTGCTATAATTTGTTTATGTTAAAAAATGGTTATCTTCTATTAACCATATTAATAAATTAGTTATAAAAAACTACTACTCACAATTTGGTATCCTCGTACTTTTTATTGACAATGGTATACTATTATTATTTTTTTTAAAGAAATACTATGATGTAAATATAAAGGTCCATTATTTATATATTTAATCAAGATTTTTTTTAAAGGTCATAAAGAATTATTTATTTAGGCCTTTTTTTTTTTTTTGCAAAGGAGCATCAGCTCAATTCATTAGATAAAAAAAAAAAGAGTACAAAGAGAAAAGGGGGAACAAACCAAAGACCTTTTCAAAAGGTGGTGTATCGAAAGTTGGGCATTCCCAATCTATTTTTGATGTACTCTCCCCTAACAAAGTCAGGAACAGTATCAAACCAAAATAAATTTAAAGAAGACAAAGTTAAACCAAAATTCGCCAGATTATCTGCATGAGAGTTTTCTTCCCTGTAAATGTGAGTTGCACAAAATCTCATATTATGAGTTAACTTGAGACAGTTTTCCCACCTATTTCTAAGGCCCCAAGGAACAATGGAGGTAGACTTGAAAGCAAGAATAACAAGTTGAGAATCGGACTCAAGCCAAACATTAGATAAGCCCATTGAAGAAGCTAATTCTATAGCATTCATAGCAGCAAACAGTTCGGCATAGAGAGCATTCCCATTACCTAAAAATTGAGAGAATCCTCTAAGACAAAGACCTTCCGAGTTCCGAAATATACCTCCTGTTGCAGCTTTAATAGGGTTTTTGATAGTAGCACCATCCGTATTGATTTTGATCCAAGAATGCAAAGGAGGAGTCCAGATGATTTCTTTAGTTATAGGAGCTTTGGGTGGTCAGATAAAAACTTTGCAGGACTTCATGATAGAAAATTCTTGCATATTTACAGCAGAAGTTTTTTTGGTGAGATTGCCGGATAAAGAAACTTTGGAAATGATAGTGTTGATGGCAGTATAACGGCTAATGACCTTATCTTGAAACCTGATTTGGTTTCTTCTATACCAAATTACATTGATCAAATTGATGATGCAAGCCTTAATCACAATTCTACATTGAGGAGTCCATCCACGATTTAAAATAGACCAGATATCTTGAGGAGAGTTGAAATTCAAGTGCATGTTAAGAATAGATGCCAACCAATTCCACAGTTGAACAACAAATGAACATTCGAAAAACAAGTGAAAAGCGTTCTCTGAGGATGACTGGCAAGAGGAACACATTGAAGGGAAATTGCAACCTCTAAGCGTCAAATTATCATCAGTCGGTAATTTATTGTGTATGAGCCTCCAAGTCATCAACGATTTTGAAGGAGGGATGTCAGCGCACCAAGCTTCCTTTGCCCATTGAATGTTTTGACTTGGACCATATTTAAATTTGAAAGCTTCCTTCAAGGTTAGATCGCCTGATGTGCTACCTTTCCAACAAGATTTCTATTTTCATAAATTTAGGCCTTTTAATATAATTTACATTATCATAAAAAGATTTCTATTTTCTAAAATATTTTACTGAACGTTCAAATATAATAAATCATATGTTTTTAAATTTTAATTTTTTTATATTGTTTGGTAATATATATAAGGAATTTTTTCTTTCATTTTTAAATATTTTAATAGTTATTAGAT
>Ga0315915_1002558_pt1 | contig 22971 bp, 13 predicted proteins | sample MpolbnodulesMG_FD_207738 | JGI IMG/M metagenome (GOLD analysis project Ga0315915, IMG submission 207738) | Medicago polymorpha root nodule microbial communities from Los Angeles, California, United States - branched nodules | ecosystem: Host-associated > Plants > Roots > Nodule | place: USA...
ACCAGTTAGGCAGTGATACGACAGAAGAGTTTCAATATTTCTGCCGACCATGTTTTCTAAAATAGAATTAGAGTTAGTTGAGCAATAGAGATTTGAAGTATGACATGAATTAGTTAGATGGAGGAAAGCATGAAATAAAGTGTTGAAATAAACAGAGATAATAATTAATCATTGAAGGGAGAATAAAGCGGTGAACTAACTACATAGCAGAAGCATTTATAAATGGCCGAAAGTGTTAAAATAAAGTGAAGAAGCATGAAATAAAGTGTTGAAATAAACAGAAGAAATAAAGCGGTGAACTAATTAACCTGTGAGATGTTGCTTTCGATTTAGGAGTTAGATGGAGGAAAGCATGAAACAAAGTGTTGAAATAAACAGAAGAAGTAAAGCGGTGAAAAGGAAAATAAGGAAAATATGGAAGATTTGTTTTGTTCAAAAAAATAGGAGATTATGTGTGATTTTGTTGAGAAGGAAAAAATATGGTTAATAATTAAACAGGGGTATTAGAGTAAAATTAACCATTATGGTTAGGTTAAAATTAGGGCAAACATTTGCTTCCGGATTAACTTTAATAAATAAGAGATGAGGTATTTTGTATCGATGTGCGAGCTTACAAATTAAAAAGATAATGGATTAAAATGAGTACCAACTTATTTTATTTTATTTATTACAACTTTAATTATTATTTTTTTGAAAAAGTTAAGAAAATACCTTAAACGAACAAAAAATGTTCCTTTTTAACACAAGGCGTACTAGAGAAACTAAGAGCCAAAATATGTTACAACACAAAACTACTACAAGCGCAACAACAGAGAAAATAACGTAGGAAACTGTGTTTAAACACGTAGGATTCAACCTCCAAATAAGGTATTCAAAATCAAACAATATATAATGCGCTTTTAACCACCAATAAGAATGACTCTTGACCTGTTCGAGTAAAGATGTGAGAAGATCAGTCTTTTGATTAAAGATCCTCCTAGTCCTATCCTTCCAAATAATATACATCACTGATATTCAAATAATATTGAAAGTCAAACGAGAGTTTTTTGAAAAATGTCATAACCCCCCAAATTGGAGAAGATGATCAAATAAATTTCCATGAAAGCCAATCAAAAACATAACCAATTTGAAGTATAATTCCAAAGGCGACCATTAATGTCGCATTTGAAAAACAAATGATCTCTGTCCTGCAAACATCTACAATCAGTCGAACAATAAATATTTAATGCAACAATAAATTTCTCCAAAACAAATTGTCCTTTGTTGCAATTAGATTTAATAATACGCGCAAATAAAAATGTTAACAAATCACTTTAATCCACCAAAAGGGACTTTTCAGTGAACATCCAACATAATTTATGTATTTAAAGCGCAATAAGGGGAGCAAAACATCATCCTCTGCATCTGGTCACTTCACTTCCACTTTCACTTAACTACCGGACAATTTTATTTTTTTTATATATGCACTACGTACCTTTTTTATTTTTTATTTTTTAATACAAACAGATATGTCCTCAAACTAAAATGATCAAGCTTTTTTTTTTTTTTTTAAGGATAAAATGATCAAGTTATAAATGGGATAAAGGGTAAATACAATAAGAGAAATGCTGATGAGTATTTTAAGCGCACTTTTTAAAACTTTATGGAATAAGTTTCTATTAAAATTTATGCATTCAATGCTTTTTTTTAAGAACTAAAATGGGATATATTCACAGCGGCGGTGGGAACACCTTAGTACAAGGTGTATCAAGGGATACACTCCAGAAATCAAAGTGTCATACAAAGAATTTACAAGAAAAAGGTCGGTCGATACCCAAACAAAGTAAGGAGTCCGACCACCATCTTTGAGAACAATACACAAAAGTGGTATTGTGAACTTTTAGCCACCAAAACGAATGGAATTTTGCTTTTTCTAAAAGCTGAATAACAGGTGTTTTAATGTTACTAAATATCCTGTTATTGCGTTCGGTCCAAACCAGCCAAACACAAAGCATCCAAACCAATTGAAGGAACGACCTACGCGCCTTTGTGTGACATTTGATATAGAAAAGTGATATTTAAATAATCATTTTTTTGACAATTTTGAGAAATGCTAGCAACACACATTATAACACACATTTTTCAACACACTCTCTTTGATTGGTTACAACTCACATGGGTCCCATTTGAATTTTAACCAATCAAAGAGAGTGTGTTGAAAAATGTGTGTTAGAATGTGCGTTGCTAACATTTTTCGACAATTTTTGTAACAATTTTTTTTCTCATACTCACGTTATGTTTTTATTTTGTGCTAATATTTTTTTATCTTTGTAAAATTATGATTGTCGTAAAAATTATCAATTAAATGATTGTTCACCTCTTTTATATATTAGAGTGTTGGTGAGGTCGAACTTGCCATCTGAACACTTATCAAATCTTTGTTTCATGGTTGCCAGTAGTAGTTACTACTCTCTATAGATTATAGAACATGAAAAATGAAGAGATAAGATAAGGAGTAGCTTGTATAGTGAGTAGGGACATATAGACAGTAGCACGAATTGTCCTTGTTGTCTTGTTGTTAGCTGCAAAATTTGACACGTAATTACTATAGCCTCAAATAACCACGCTGGCAAATCCCACGGGAAAGGCAAATCCCTATAGTCTATAGACATTGGATTGGATATTCTCATTTTGAATATCATGACATTATCAATGACTCTATGATTTGTTGTCCACTTGAGCTAGCTAGCTACAAATTGCATGGCCCTACACATGTGCAGGAACTTAATACCCATATCACAATCATGTCACCTCATCGATCCATGAGCAGAATCAGCGCTGAAAAAGATGGTTTTGGTTACAAATTTTTACGGCTAAGATTAGGTCAAAATAAGTGCCTCATTTTATCAAAAGTATGGCCAAAATATGAGCTAGTGCACAACTATAGTAAAAAATAGTGTTCTTTCCAAAAAAAAGAAACTAATAAAAAATACTAAATCAATCCCAATTCTCAAGTCCCCGAAAATAGAAAATTGTTTTTTTATATTAGAAATGTTAACTTGTACTCTTAAGGTACAAGTTAAAAAAGGTAAAGATAGAAGTATTTTATTGGAACTTGTGAATATAATGTTGTAAAAGTTTAATAATTTAAATTTTCAATGCAAGATTTATTTCTTATTTCCTTTTATAGTTCCTTAACTTATGCCCTTATGACACAAATTAACATGACCCTTTTTATATACATTGTTTTCTAAAAATACATGAAAATGATAAAAATAAAATAAAAAAAAATACTCAAACAGTAGTTAACTACCGTAGGTTTATAACTAGAAAATGTTGGAACTTGTGTTGGGGGTCTGCTGCAATAACTTAACCAAAAAGGTGATTATGATAAAGTGTGCACATAAATTCCAAAGATTGTTGTATACCTTGATTGTTGGGATGATGCTGCTGCACTTGAAACCTGAAAAGTTTAATGGTTATGCATGTAAAACTCAAAACGCATGGGGTTGCCACACTAACCTTTAGGTTCGATTCGCCCCAACCAATAACTGTATATTGGATGCAATAAGGAATGACCGGTGAATCCCCTTCAGGATACTATAAGTTCATTGACGTGTATTGCACAACCACACCAAGCGTATCTCCTAACAGTATTTTACAGATTTATGGTTCCAGCAATTCACTCATGCATTAGAGAATTGATGGATGATTTAGAGTAAGAGAATGGATGTCAAAAAAGCAAGCTTCCCGAAAATAAGGCACAATCACACCACCACCGAGTGCCCTAATGGCCCCACACAGTGGAAATTGCCTCGCATTTTGTAGCTTTTAAAAACCACAGTAGAAATTGCCTCGTAACGCAATATTTGAAGACTGGACGTATATCTAAACATACACTTACTCACATAGCATCACATGATAGCTTAGTGAGATCGATTAGTAGGTAGAATTCACTCGATCATTATTTTATCTTCTGTGTTATCCAGGGTCGTCTCAATAAATTCGTAGGCCCGATTTTAATCTTTTGAAGAATGTAAAGAAAAAAAAATTAGGTCCCAAAAAAATTAAATAAGGCACTATTAAGAAAAATTATTAGAAAACACACTCCAATGGGACTTGAACCCTTGACCACACACTCAAAAACAAGCAGCCGCGCCACTAAGACAAAATGATTAGATTGATATGATGTCACTCTTCCTGGATATAACAATTTAATTTAGTGCTTTAGAAATTAAAAAAATTTGTTTTGGGCCCCAAAAAAATTGAGGCACAGTGCTATAGCCCAGCCTCGACGGGCTATGGGCCGGCCCTAGTGTTATCTCTCTCATAAATGAAACAAAGTAAACGAAACAAAATTGAACTCATGAGCTCACACTTATCTTTACAATTTTTTTCTTTATCTATTATTTTTTTTAAGAACAGCTACATGACAATGAGCATGCCCATTTGATTTAACGTCAAATAAGTAATACTATCTTCAGTATAAATTTGAGAAAAAAAAAATAGAGGAGAGAACGTAAATTGCAAAGGAGGAAATTAAAGAGTCAATCTCAACAACAAAAAAGTAGAGTGCTTAAAAAGTGTACTTAAATCCCCCAAGTGGGTTAACAAGAAAAGAAAAGAAAAAAAGTGTCTTTAAGTCAAAACCATGCATGTTCTCTTTAGTTTTCTCTACATTCACTGTACTTCCAAGATCTATTTTAGTAAATTTCAGGATCTTAAGTTTATGCTTCAAAATAATTAAATTAAACAAACACATTCCTCTTGCAAGTTGCAAAAGTTGCATATGCAAATGCAAGTACATAACCCAGTGAAAGGCAAAGATCGTTAAAGTGTATAGTAAACTGGATCCAGTACTCCGTACACCTTGAGGTTTGAGCCATCACAAATCTGTTGCACATGATTTATCAATTAATGTTGTACAACATCGTGTACTACTATGTGACAAATCATATACGTATTTCTTGTCATATTGCTGAGAGAAATTCTAGGGCAAAATTATACTAATGCAAATTGTTGATAGTTTTGTGTGATGATTCCATTTAATAAATTTGTTTATTGATTTGGAATTGAATATTAGTCATGTTTAATAATTTAAAATTCTGCAATATAAAAGAAAGAAAAACAGTGAGGAATCAAATTTAACTGCAATTTGGAGAATATTGATCATGAAGATGAAGTCATAGCAGCATGACAAACAAGTCCATAACTAGACAAATACATGGAATCTGGTTCTCTTTTTAAATAGACAACGTGGGTTAATTTTGGCTTGTATGTGGTATATGTAATTATGTTATGTTATAATTGTGTTATTCGAATATTAAAATATAGATATAGTATGCAATATATTTTTTTGGCAGTGGCCAGGGCTTGAACCCCGGACCTTCACGAGGACAAGATATAGTATGTAGTATGTTACACCGTATAAGTTTATCTCTTTTATTTTTCATATTTTTTTCATCTTCTACAAATGATTGCACAAATTTTCGAAAATGTATATATACAAATCAAATCAAAAGACACGACATTTGACATCAAAATTTAGAAGTCAAAATATCATTTCTCTTATTAAAATCGAGCTTTTGATCCAATATAGATAAGAGAGAGAGATCAGGGAGTGGGATGGTGATCTCAACAAGAAATACAATTTGGGGACATAGTTGACACAAGGAAGAGAGCATAAAGCAAGAGTTTTATTGAAGAGAGATTTTGTCCACTCCCAATATGGTTTCCAATGTACATTTTCGGAATGAAAGAAATAAAAACATATTTTAATGTTGATCAGCAGTAAATTTTCATATGAATTATGTTGTCTAGAAGCACACTTCAAGAAACAAACGTAGTATTTAAAAATTTGACGGGTTTAAGAAGTAGTTTCCTTTATTGAGCCCATCTTTCTTGATATATTCTACCAACCATGGGCTTGGCCCATCCCAAAGTAATTCTAATCCTTTAACCCTTTTCAAATAGAATGTTACCTTATAGACACCTCACATTGCTTAAAATTCCCTCAGATTTATTAGATCGTAACTCTTAATCACACAAAAATGTATAAATGATTATGACTCAATAATTATGTTTTTGATCAGATTTTAACTCAATCAGATTATTTTAGAGGGTTATGCAACATAATGTGCCTATAGAACCTTTACCGATGAATGATATTTGTATAATCATTTTATAACAATTTTTTGGACAAAAATAATAGAGAGAAAGATAGACAAATAGAGAGTAAGAATACAATGAGAATTCTAGAATGGAAATTGTTCTAAATGTTTTTTCAAAATGGTTTGGTTATTATTTTTATTTTTTTTGGTAAAGAGTGTAGTAATTTTAGTTTATTAATTGACTTTATATATAAACTGAAATTCTACTACAATAAGTGAGAATGTTTAGACTTAACATGGTGTCATAAGTAGACAATACGCCCTCCATCATAAAATATAAACAAAAGTGAGTAAAAAAAGTTGATGTACTTGAACCAAATTTTAAATCGAATACATCAAATTTATTTGACTCACTTTAACTTACATACTTATATTTTGTCATTTTAAAATGATGTCTATAAATAAGGACAAAGTGGGTATAAACAAAAGGGTTACACATGTTGTGATTCTCGTAATTGGCATAAAATGCAAAAGTAGCCGATTTATGTTACAAAGACTGCACTCCAAACTTGGGTTGAAGATCAACACTCATTAAAATTATCATTAGCACATATTTTACGAAAAAAACTTTGATGACTTTTCTATAATCATGAATATTGATGCAAAAGTAGCCGATTTATGTTGAAGATCAACGCTCATTAAAATTATCATTAGCACATATATTTTTGTTGACCTTTGTTAACGAATGTGTCTTCAGGTCACCCTTTTCATTTTTTCTCTTTTGTTTTTGTTTTAGAAAAAGAGAGAAAAAGTCATCCCAAAATTTATCCAAAAACAAGTTGCATATATATCCTTTTTCTTAATTTTATTTTTTTAAAAAAAAAACCTTTTTGAATTAATAAGGTACACTGTAGATGTATGACTAAACTTCTAATGATTTAATTATAATATACACCTCAGTGAGAGAAACTTCTTATCACCCAAATCTACTCGCATGTTGCAATGATTTCATAATAAATATGTTAAATATTTTTGACTAAATTTTCTTTGCATTATATAAGAATGTAGAATATAAAAAATAAAAAAAAAACGTAGAATGAATTTAATACTAGTAGTCCTAAGAAAGCAGTTGTCAAATACAAAGCTGGATTCGAATTCAGAACTTTGGTTAAGTTAAAAGACACTCATGTCATCTCATCCAAACATTTTTAGGTATGTTGAGTCTAATTTAGGAACGAATAATTTTTTTTTCTTTTTTCCATCTTACATTTTCGTTCGAAAAAAATTCATCTCACATTTTTTTTTATCAATACCTAGATTGATAACAATTGAGAGACATTAAAAAAAATTGAGAGGATTTTTTCCCATTTAATTTCTTTGAGTTGTACCCAAAATACACTCATACACCCTATACATCAACCATTTTGTCTTGACTCTTATTCAATTTGTTGGTTTAAGAGTCCATTTGAGTTAATAATTAAAGAGATATATTTTTTGAGCAACCATTTTGTTGACAATTTATAGAAAAAATAGGTATTGACACGAAAATTAAAACAATAAAGAGATAAAGTAAAAAAAATAATGTGAAAATGAGAAAGAAAATTGTCACAAAATAGTTGTACAAATATCATTTCTCGAAATTAAATGCACAACTTTTAAGTGAATGTTTCTATATTAAATTTCTTACATGTGTTCTGCAGATGCATTTTCCATATTTAAAAATTGATTTGAGAATAAATTTTCAAATTCATCTCGAAAGCTCTCAATTGTGTTTGAATTTATTTATATTCTTTTTGGGATTTGAATTGTTTTGCGTCTTTCATGAAAGCTTAAACACTTCTAATAAGTTAGATTCTTTTTCAAATGTGCATCCATTGTAAAAGAGTAAGGATTCTTTTCATTTTATCCTTATTTATTAATTTTATCTTTATTTATTAATTTTATTAGGTCTGCAGCAACTTAACATAATAATTTCTTAAATAATTTCCCTCTACAATGCTGCATTAGATTAACAGCAATTTAACCTAACAAATTCTATCTAAAATGCAGCGCATCAATTTAACCTAACAAATTTCCTCTAAAATACAACAATCCCTGATATTTCTCTTCCTCACGAGCTTTACATTCTTATTCTGTTGTGTCATCTATTGTTTCTTAGACTTTTTTTTAAGTGTAATGCATCTCAACCTGATTATTTTCTGCATTCACCCATGGCTCGAGCTAACGCTGAGATATTATTGTCTGTTGTCTATTTATCTTTCATTTTTCAGTGTTATGCAAAACCAATTGTGCGGTGAACCTTTGAAAGTAAAGGTTTTATCCGGAGGTTACAAATTTTAGTTTAAAATTGAAATTATGAAATTATTTAAATATGTATAAAATTGGTGCTGTCTTTTTATCTTTCATAAATTATAGACTGTAATTGTTATTGTAGCCATCATATGGTTCAATTTGAGTATATTTTGTTGTAGTTTTTGGTGCTGGCTCTTATTCGAATTGCGATTGTTACTATATATTGTTGTGAGATTGCTTCTCTTATTCAAATTTGTAAGAAATTGTATCATGAAGGGTTACTAATTTCTTTTTGTGTGTTGATATTTTTATTCTCTTTGTCATGAATATTCAAGAGTCAAATCCCATATATTTTTAGGAAATCGAGAATTTTCCTAATAGTGCATCTGCAGATATTTTTGAGCCATTTTTTCCACTTCTGGTGTGGTTGTGTAACAGAAGTGAATTGCGACGTCCGTTTGGATCTGAGGCAGCTAGAGTTTGTGTTCTGCCCTTTGATCGAACTTGCTTTGATTTAAATCCTTATATGTTTTGTCTATAGTACATCATGTGCTGCTAATGTTTGTTGTAGTATCTTGCTTGACATTATGTATGGAAGTGAACTTTGCAATTTTATTTTTGTACTTTTTAAACTATAGCATAGAACTTAAAATTTTCATATTTAAGATGAAAGGATTTGTTTAACTACTTAAATAAGAATTTGATGAAAAGTTTATTTCGATGGTACATCCAGATAAGAATTCATATTTTTTCTTCATGTATGTTCTGTTATACGCAAGTAGCAGACTGTGCATACTTTTAATTTAGGCTTCTAATCGATTATTTTTTCTACATGGACACACACACACATATGCTACGAGAGAGAACAGAGGAAGTTTTGTTTTCGCTGTCAACGTTACACTTGATTTACACAAATTGATTTTCAACATATTAAAAGGATAGATCTAAAAGATCTAAAAATATTGTAATTTTTTTTTCTTTTTTACAAAAATATCTTTAATTTATGTTTGAGCTAACAAACTGAATCTAATACGACAAACAAGTTGTTCATAAACTTTAAATAAGCTGAACTCGAAACAAAACAAAAAAATTCATATCCAATTCGAGTCAAGTTTTGACCAGTTGAGGCGAGTGTGCTCAGATGAATTCGACTCATTTCTTGCCTTAATTCCATATTACTTTGATATAAGTTTAATTGAGTGAACCTATCGTACTTCCGCTTAATATGACAATTTTAATCTTAATATTATATCTCCATGGAGTTTATGTTTGTGTTTATCGTACTGTGTTTAATGGCAATGAAATTTTTTTTTATAACTTATTTAACATCAATGAAAATATATAATATGACTTATAGGTCTCTATTACCGTCGATAGGACCCGTGCGACGCACAGGTCAAAAGTCTAGTTAGGTCTATAACAATTTAACCTAATATTTTCCCTCTAATTTGCTGTATTAGGTTAGCAGTAATTTAACCTAACAAATTCCATCTAAAAAAATGCATCGCACCAATTTCATTCATATCCTATTGCCTTTTATTTTTAACAATATTTTGTACACTTATTTAATACTAAAAAAATGCATCGCACCAATTTCATTCCTATTATGTTGCTTTTTTTTTACAATATTTTGTTCACTTGTTTAATACGTTTACAAACAGAATACCCTAATTTCCATGCATCATGGAAGAACATGTTATGAAGAATTTTATTGCGATATTGTATCTCTAATAATCTCATTGATGTTTATTAATAGACGCATGTATCTGACGGGTCAAAGATCAATTATCGGTATCAATTATAGTCGATACGACCCGTGCGAAAGCACCGATCAAAAGTCTAGTTAACATTATTTTTTTAAGAAAAGCCCTAAGTTTTTTTATTTTTTATACTAAACGCATGGCTCATGTTAAACAATTTTCCTTACCCTTTCTTTCATGGACTGTGTCATTGTGGACTTTCATGTATATTTCGGTCAACGACAGATACTAATTAATGAACAAAAAATGAGAGATATACATGTCAAAAATAGACAGAACATCCAAGACAACTACTGATTGGTTTTTTAAAGAAGAAGACTAATCCTCTAAAGTTGGATATTTTAAATAAAAATATATAAACGAGGTACACACATTTGAATTGGATTTATTTCTTTCATTTTTATCCTTATGAAACTATTCTATCTTTTCAATAATAAGATTATTTAAATTATCAATAAAAATTAGTTAACTCTCACTGAAATAAGTACAATTCACAACAATAGAAAAAAAGAATTCACAATAATAATAACAATATTTGACACTATAAAAATATAATTTTAATTTATTTGTCAAAAATATTTTATTTTCTATTCTTATACAATTAATTGCAACAAAAGAGTGAATAAACAGACACACTAGTGCCTATTTTTTCGCTAGTTTTATTAATTCTTAGAAACCCTAAATTAGTATTTGTAGTAGCAGTTTTTTTCTTCTTCTTTCTTTCCAACTATAACAAGATTTGCGTGCACTTTTAACTAAAGTTTACGTCATTTAAATATTTTGGCCCCCCTAAAAGAAAGACCATATAATTTTTTTAATTTTTTTAAGGGAAGAATGTTGTTTTTTTAGAAAATGGAACATTCACCCGCCACTTGTGTATTTTTCGATCGTGAATATGTTTTTTTATGGTGGAAAAAGAGGGTTAAAAGCCCCAAGCAAAAAAAAAAACTACATAGTTATATGAATATTTTTAGGCATATAAGCCCCAAAAATATTATCAAAAAGGAGACTCGAAACCTCACTAGGAGGAGTCTACATAACATGAATGCTAAAATAATTTAAAGAGAAGCTGAAATTAGCAAGCCAATCAGCACTTCTATTTTCCTCCTGCCATGTATGCTTGAATTACACCTGTCAGTTTAACTTTAAAAGCTCTTGAATACAACACACCAATGTGGGTGCTTTGCCATTAATTTTGACGTTTCCTTTGATCATGTCGACCAAAGTTTTTGAGTCACGTTCCACTTGAAGGTGATGAAATCTTTGTCTCCAAGCAAGCTGCATTCCCAATAACATTCCCCACATTTCAGCAGTGAGAGCATCACAAGTGCCTATTTTACGACAATACCCTTTGCCATCTACCATCTGAATTCCTTAAGAGACCACCACAACCGGCTAGACCCAAAGTATCTTTGTAGGATCCGTCATAGTTAAGCTTAATCCACCCCTCTCTAGGCCTTGTCCAGCCAATGAAAATGGTGTCACATTTGCGAAGGTTCAAAGGATGGTTGGTATAGTTGTCTATATCTTCCACCATCTTGAGAATAGTGAAGGTAGGATTTGTCAGACGTTGAAAATCATCTTCAAAAATAGCGTTGTTCTTCCACGTCCACATGTACCAGCACGCGACCATAAAAATTGACGTCCACTTCTTACTTTGAGAGTCAAACAGTTTATGATTAATATTCTTGAAGATCCAGTCCCTGCAATTAAAAGAAAAAAAGTTAGTATTTTATGTGAAAAATATCATGAACTATTAGTACTTTACAACAAAGTATATCCATCACTATTTTGCTATAAAAACTTATTAGACACGTTAAACGAGTTCTTTTCTTTCAATAAGATTTTTTTTCCATATACCTAAGTCACATTCAAACACTAACAATTACCTTAAAAGCAAAGGTAAGAAAGGCTTACATAACTAATGACTTTGGTATAGTTTAAAATTTATGAAGTGCTATTATAGAGTTTGTAAAAAATAAAAGGTTATAATGACTTTGGTAGAGTTTAAAACTTACTAGTAGTTTTATAAACACTCATTATATTCTGTGATGGATTCAAGATTTTTGAATAGTAGGGACACTATTTATAAAAATTTGTAGTATTAATAATTGTCCGTTACAATTTTTCATACGACTTTGTTATATATCGTTACCCATTTTGTCCCGAGAGCTTCCCACATATAATTTTAGTCAATTAAATCAGGTTCTACACAGAAAACAAGGAGTATTGTTTGTGATGTGGGTCATCGCTTTTGATATATAGCCATCACGATATTTTCTTGAAACAAAATTCGGGATATCAAACATTATCCTTTTCATGTTATGGAAACTTTGAATGATTTTCTCATTTTCAATATCAATAAAAATATCTTTCTCTGTATAAATAACTAAACAATCATTTAACTGATTATCTCTCATCCGATTTTGCATATGATTCTTCATAATATTTATATTATCAAGAAAGAATTTGATATATATGCTAATATGTGTGGACCAAGAGAGAAATGATTTATGAAAAATATTGATCACGTGGTTAAAATATCAACTATTAATACATTATATTACTAACAAAAAAAGATTTTTAAATTTTGTGTAGGCACATGCTCACACATCCAACAACATACTTTCGTCCCTTATATTAAGGCCCAACTAATATAAAATTTGTCAATGATAATAACAGTACTTTCACAGTGAGATATTTTTTTTAAAAAAAATAAATAAATAGTTTTTCTTGTTTTCCACGTCACACCGTTGATAATTTACGGGAAGAAGTTCTCATGTTCATGTACATGATGGGTCAAAAACTCAACCATAAATTAAATGAGTGGTGATACATGTACATTCCCATATGACAATACACCCTTTACACTCATACAAAATTCTGACATGTGACAACTTAGACCCCACACAAATAGAAGAGAAAATATGATTGTAAGATGAATTTATCAAAATATCCTTAATGTATTGGGTGTACAATGGAGTGTGTAAATAAAAGGATGTTCATGTAACATTTTCCTAAATTAAAAGATGGTAGGGATGCAGGATCCACAACAAAATAAGCCTTATTTTTGGGAGCTTAACTCATTTTTCAATCTTTGAAAGTCAAACACTAACATCGTGATAGACGTTTCCTTAACACTATGTGACAAAAAATATATATTAAATAGAGATTTTAGTCTTTAAACCATAAAGTCGGTTAATTTAATATTTCAAATTTAACACATACCAGTTTAGTCTCTTTAAGTTAAAACTATCAATCTTGTACCAAAAAAAAAAAACTACCAATCAATTTAGTCATTTTCTCAAAGTTTACACCTTGATTTTAAACCTTCTAGGTTGATTTTCATACATTAAAAAACTATTTAAATCAATATCTATGTCTTTAATAAATTTTGATGGATATTTATCGATAAAAATTCAATTTCATGTTGATGCATACAAAAGAGTAAATATTAAAGAATATTAACTCCTTAGTATTTCGAGAAATTAATCTTTTCAACAAAAACTAACATGTTGTAACACAGTATTAACTATGAGTATATATGGTAAGAAGTTCGAGTCAATATACATGAACAAGTATATGTTACGTCAACTTTTTAAATGAATCTTGGTTATTTGAACGACTCGTCTATTATATCCGTTACGAAGTCAAACTGATAAAAAAAAGAAAACTACGTGTGATTATATTTGTTTCAACAAGTGGCAACTTCCATTCCTTGACTACGCTGTTTCCTTATCAAATCACCAATTAATTTCTTCTTCACTTCTCTATCTATGAATATGATATGATCATAGAGTGGACTTTGTCTTATTTTCTCACACAAAACAACGAACACATATTATAATTTAAAGACTTTTTCATAATTTCATTCACACGATTTTCTTCATTCTGTGTTTTCCTTAGATGAGTATTGTGTACTTTTCTGAGGATAACAAAGAGAGAAGAAAAGAATAACACTTTCATCATGGGAAACACTTGCAGAAAACCAGTTTGTCATGATTCCTCACCAAGTGTATTTGGTCAGTTTCTAGTTATTTTTATCATCTTTTTACATCACTTGCTTCCTCTTTAACTTTACTTTTAGTGTCATTAAGGTTGATGTTACCACAGCCTTAAATTTTAATTATTGTTTTGTAATTTTAGTGAATGCTTTCATATTTTTCTCTTTTTTCTTTTCTTTATTTGTTTATTGTTCCAAAATCCATGGCTTTCTATGATCAAAATCATGTTTGTTTCAATTTGGTTGATAAAAAATGGAGATTCTGAGGCTTCTTTGCCATGACTTAGGTTCTTGATAGTTCTGAATAATGAAAAAGGGGTAAGTTCATAATTGATATTTGTTCAGCAAGAAACATTCCGCTATGCTTTAAGTTTCAAATTTTAATACTCTATGGTTATTTGTTTATTACTGTTTTCATCTTTTTTTGTTAGCAGTGTTCCTCCAATTCAGACTCTAAGCTTTCTAATTTATCCTTAACCAATTTATATTTGTGTTCAAGCTTCCTTTTGTTTGTACCAAACTTGGATATTAAGCTGGTTCAATTAGTAGGCTTGTTTGGCATGTTCAAAATATTATGGTGTATGACAGTGTTGTCATAACCGGACGGGTCAGTTCAATAAGTTGAACCGGGAACTGGCTAGTCTACCAGTTGGTTCTAGCCCCTTAGAACCGGTTTGAACTGCGGTTCAACTGTCGTTGATTCAACCAGTTTTCTTCTTTCTTTTTCGTATTTTTCTAGTGGCTGTTTGTTTTTGGACTTACATTTCATCTATCTGCCCACAGGAAGTACAAAGACTCAAAGTAACACAAATCAGACTTCAAATTCTCCTGACCAAAAAACCGATTCGAAAACTTCATCATCAAATGATGACAAATCGATCTCTAAAGATGTGAAGTCCTTCAGCTTCAATGATCTAAAGGAGGCAACTAGGAACTTCCGGCAAGAAAATTTAATAGGGGAAGGAGGGTTTGGATTCGTCTACAAAGGATGGATAGATGAGAACACTGGTGCTCCTACAAAACCAGGAAATGGAATTGTAGTAGCCATTAAGAAACTTAAACCAGAAAGTTTTCAAGGCCACAAGGAATGGCTTGTATGTGCAACATAAACACTTGCATCAAACTTTTTTCTAATTGGTATTTGGTCTTTCTATGCATCAGCTGATTTTCTACTGTTTTTGGTTTGCAGGCAGAAGTCAATTATCTAGGCCAACTTCACCATGAAAATTTGGTGAAGCTTATTGGATACTGTTCAGAAGGTAAAAACAGGCTTCTGGTTTATGAGTTTATGCAGAAAGGAAGTTTGGAAAATCACCTATTCAGAAGTAAGGAATAAATTCACTCACAAGGTCCTTTTGATTTGCAAAAGAATAAGTACTTGACAGAACAGTATAAATTTTCAAGTTTTTGTGCCGAGATGACACATAGGTTCTTCTGGTATTCATTATTATTTTTTTTTCCTGTTTCTGCAGAAGGTGTTCAACCAATTTCCTGGATGACACGGATCAGTATTGCGGTCGGTGTGGCAAGAGGACTAGCATTCTTACATTCCCTTGATGCAAATGTTATTTATCGTGATTTAAAGGCTGCCAACATCCTACTTGATTCGGTATGTTACACTAAAAACTTGGCTAGTGGATCTGAGATGACTAAATCTGTTGTTTTATGTATAAATCTGTTGTTTTATGTAGGACTTCAATGCAAATCTTTCCGATTTCGGCTTGGCAAGAGATGGTCCAACAGGAGATAACACTCATGTTTCAACTAGAATTATTGGGACTCATGGTTATGCCGCCCCGGAGTATGTAGCCACAGGTACATTTGCCATTGGCCTAACCATTTTTTACATTTTTTTATGTTGAGGTATATATGTATATGTCCGTGCTTTCTAAATGTGACGAGCCTCTCTTTTTCTTTGCATAACAAATTTTCTTTTGACTAAACAAACAGGCCATTTAACACTGAGGAGTGATGTATACAGTTTCGGCGTTGTCTTGTTAGAGTTACTAACAGGACGTCGTGTAGTCGAAGATGATAGACAGGTATACACGGAAGAAACATTGGTCGATTGGGCAATGCCTTTCCTGATTGACAGCAGAAGAATATTGAGAATCATGGATACAAAGTTAGGTGGTCAATACTCAAAGAAAGGAGCTCAAGCTGCAGCTGCACTTGTTCTAAAGTGTCTTAATACTGATCCTAAACATAGACCAACCATGGTAAATGTTCTATCTGCATTGGAAGCATTACACTCCTCAAATTCATTCCCAAGGAAACCAAAATCTGGAACTGATAATAATAACAACTCAGTTCCAAGGACACCGAAATCTGGAACTGATAATCATCATGCAACCAAGCATTCTAGTCATCATCATTCACATAAGTCAATTACCAATAATACTAGAAAACATTGAGATGCTTTTCTACTTGTGTGGACTAATGCTTATGCATTCCAATTAGTGGTTTGTTCTTTTCATTATGTATCCAAGTGAAAAATTTCATGTTCCTATTGAGAAGCATCACTATGCTTAAGCAGCAACATTGTTAGCTGTCTTAGACAGCTATGGATGAAAAAACTTAGACCTGTAATTTTTAGACCATTATATTCATTTAATTTATAGATATAGACTTGTGTCATTTTTTTTTCATTGCAACATTAAAGTAAATATGTTTAGAAGTGTGTGGCAAGGATGTGAATTATGTCAAATATGAGTTGGAACAAATTACAATGAAAATTTTACTATATTGTACAATTAAATAAAACAACTTTTTATTCAAGATAAAATATAAAATTAAACAAAACATAGAAAATAGATCAGCTTGTTTCACATTATGAAGCATGCTACTATACATTCAAACACACTGCACAGAAATGTGCTACTACACATTCAATCATATTGCACAGAAATATGCTTCACAACTAGTTGCACAGAAATATGCTAGATAAAAGGTCTTGCATTTGAACCAACAGAGTCTAGCACAACTGGTTGGTGCACAGTGTGTTTGAGTGTTGTAAACCAAGGATACAGAGTTTGATTCGTACTCATTAAAAACAAATCCTTCATTTGAAGATGATAAGACACATACAAAAGATAAAAAAAAATAAATAGTAAGCATTCGCTACGATATAGAAACACACTACGGTTTTGATTTAACAATCAATCAACAAAAATTAATAAAGAACTCTAATTTATAAGATCAAAACCTCTCTGCCAGCTTAGAAGTAACTGCTCTCAATCTGGAACAGACCTTTCCTGCAGGTGATCCCTTAATTAGGTCACAAAGAAAACCCCTAGCAATCTTAATGTTTACAAAAGATCCCAGTATGTGAATTTTGGTATCAGCAATCACAATCCTTGTCTTGGAAGCATTCTCAATTGCAAACTTGGTTTTACCAAGTTTTCCAGACAATCTTCCAATTGCACGAGACAAGTGATCGCCACGAAGTGTCTTAACATCCTTGATCTCAAAGGACTCAACATAGAGTTCATCTAAACGCAGAAGAGCAATAGCATCTATAACATCAAAACCAAGCATGAAAGCATGGACAAAATCAGCACACTTTTGCAGGTTACTGATATCAGGTGTATCGTCCCTTGTCTTCAGCTCAATTTTCCGAGGCTTCAAATTCATTCGGATGTCAATCATCATCTGCTCATATATAGGAGTATAGATGTCCATCCAAGCTTTCCTAAGAGGGGTATAACGATGCGGTGGAACTGATACTTTGCGGAACTGAACCTGACCGGTAGAAATATCACGAGGTTTCAGAGGCTCAAACTTCGGCTTTGGTGGCAAAACTTTTGATTCAGATGGGACAGTGTCAACTTCCATTGAAGATGTTTTGTTAGACTGCATTATGCAACTGTACAACAGCACAAAAATTTGATTTAAAATATAAACAAAACATGTTACATAAATTTAAATGTTAATAGGCAAAATCTACTACTTCAGGCGTTCTAGATATCAATAGAGAACTCCAGTGAACAGTCGGGTCTGTTTGGATTGCCTTATTTAAATATATCTACTAGCATAAGCATTTGTGAGACTATTTAAAAAATTTATGAAAACAACTATTGACATGTAAGTTCGGGGCCAGTCTAAGATTTTTTGTGCATAAGACCGACATGTAAGTTCATGGCCAGTCCTCAGGTATTTTTGGTGTCTAAGACGAATCAATGAAGTTGTGAAAGGTCATGGCCAGTCCTAAAGTTTTTGTGTCTAAGACGAATCAATAAAGTTGTGTCCTAACAGGTGGTGTTCATGCTCAGGCCCACCCCCCGCATAAGTTGTTTCAACTTACTTTCATAAACTCTCCGAGATGAAAACAGCTTATAGATTATACTAAAATAATTTAACTTTATCGTGGTAATCTATAATTTAACTAATGATAATAATAAAACAAAACAAAACATTCCTCCAAAAAAAAAACAAAGATTTCAATCAGAAAAAAAGAGGAAAAATAATCGAGGAACAAAACTTAAGAGAACATACGTGCAGGAAGGTGTGAGATTCTGAAGAGCGGCGATGGAGAAGAATGAAAACAGAGTGAGTTTAATCTTCAACGTAGTATAATGCATGGACAGTCACCAAGCATAAACCCTAAATATTCACCAAGTACAAACCCTAAATATGTTTTGGCCCGAACCCAACCCATCTAAACTTTTTTATATTAAAACAAAAATTGTTCAATTTTACTCTATAATTTATTTTTGGATCTTTAAAGTAAACAAAATAACAACAAAATATATATATAAAAAAGAACCAACATTAAATCAAATTTCGTAGAGAATAAAAAAAATTAACTAAGTAGAGAATAAATTTAATAAGTTTATTTTTTTAAGGATAATTTAATAAGTTGTAATTTTTCCTTATAAAAAAAAAGAATTTTTAAGGACTAAAAATATATTTAACTCTGAAAAAATCTAATAAATCCCCGCTTCTTAGTTACTCCTCACCACTCCAATAGCAAATATTTGATTTAAATTTATTGTAGTTTCACTAATTTTTTTTTTTTTTGCACAAGTTAAAATGAGATACATAAAAAATGCAGTTGAAAAGCCCTGCACAAGACGTACAAAAAGCAAGACACTGCTGAATATTTACAGACAACAAGGTGCCATACAAAGAAAGGCACACACAAGTAACAGATAATAAAAATTACTGGTGCACTCCCATACAAAGGAGCGGATGTGTCCACCAGTCATAATAACAGTAATTAAAAGACATATTATTTGCTTTCATCCACGTAAAAGAGTTTCACTAATTTATGATTTTAACTCCTCTATTTTTTAATACAAAAATATAGTTTTTGGTTTTAAATTTTTTCTATATCATTTAATTTGAAACATATTTTTGTTGATGTGAGTGACGGATCTTGCCTAAAATATTAAACAAGAAGAAAAAAGAAAACATAATACGAACATATTTTTGAGACATGCTTTTGATTTATTCTTGATTATTAGAATATAAAATATTCATTGTATAAATTATTAGTATATTTATATTAGTTAAAGGTAATTGAGGCTCAAGTTAGAGATATTTGATGCCCAAAATACTTGATGTTCAAGTTAGAGATATTTGAGATCCAAGGCAAAATCACTGTATAGATACACATTACAACATAATCAAACACATTCTTACATGGTAATATTAATGAAGCTGTTTATATGCATCAACCTCCCGGCTTTCATGATCTTCACCATTCTGCTGTCTACTAACGAAGTCACCAAATGGTCTTAAACAAGCCCCTCATGTATGGTACCAACACTTCACTGAATTTGTTGCTACGTCGGGCTTCTCATATAGTGCATGTGACCATTCCTTGTTGATCTATCACAATGGTAATGACATGTCATACATTCTCTTATATGTTGATAACATCATCATTACTGCTTCATCTGATATTGTTCGTTAGTACATCATGACTCATCTCAGTTGTGAATTTGCTATGAAAAATTTATGCCATATCAGCTATTTTATGGGTATCTCAGTTACTAGACATTCAAGTGGTCTCTTTCTCTCTCAACATAAATATGCTGAAGAGATTATTGAGAGAGATGCCATGTCATTTTGCAAACCAATATCTACCCCCATAGACACTAAAGCAAAACTCAACGGCCTCTCAAGTAAACCCTATCATAATCCATTTGAATATCAGAGTCTTGCAGATGATTTGTAATATTTAACTTTCACATGATCTGATATCACATATGTCGTCCAACAAGTGTGTCTATATTTGTATTATCCCCGCACGCAACATATGACTACCTTGAAGCGTATTATTAGGTACTTTAAGGATACCATTCACCATGGTCTACACCTCTCTCCTTCCCTAGTTTATACCCACACCACTTATACATATGTTGATCGAGGAGGGTGGCTAGATATTATAAGATCTACATCAGGATATTGTGTCTACCTTGGAAATAATTTGATCTCTTGACCTGCAAAACAACAATCAAATTTATCCCGCTCTAGTGCTGAAGCTGAGTATCGCAGTGTTGCTAATGTTGTTGTTGAATCTTGTTGGCTTCAAAACCTACTGTCGGAACTCTAGTGCTTGATCATCAAAGCCACCCTTGTCTATTGTGACAATGTTAGTATTGTTTACATGTCAAGTAATTATATCCAACATAAGCGCACAAAACACGTTGAAATGAATATCCATTTTGTGCGTGAAAAGGTTGCTAAAGGTCAAGTACATGTTTTACATGTTCCATCTCACAATCAAATAGATGAAATTTTCACCAATGGTCTTCCGCTGCAATTATTTGACGATTTCAGAGATAGTCTCAACACTCGTCAACCTCCCGTTTTGACTACAGGGACGTATTAGAATATAAAGTATTCATTGTATAGATTATTAGTATATTTATATTAGTTAGAGATAATTGAGGTTCAATTTAGAGATACTTGATGCCCAAAATACTTGATGCCCAAGTTAGAGATACTTTAGACCCAAGACAATATCATTATATAAATACACATTACAAAATAATGAAACAGTCAGGAAAAACAATTTTTTCAATGATATTTCTTAAACTAAACATAATATGAACATACAAGAATTTGACATAATAGACGAGCATGGCTTATTTTAAATATAAAAAAAGATGAACATAACTTAAACACATTTTGAACATAAAATGTTCAAAATATCGACATTGATATCAACGTAAATTGGCCATTAGAAATCAAAAGCAAAATAAAATAATTTTGTAGCATGGAATCATCTTGTTTTATTGTTTTGGAACTATAATCAATATTCATTATACTTTTATGGATGAAACACTTATTTAACCTTAAATTTTATTTTAATCTAGGTTAATTTTTGGTAACTTACTTATTTTAATCTCAGTTAATTATGACTTTTGAATTTGGTTTCTACGAAATTGTTAATTAATTTTTGTTCTTAGCTTTATTAAGATTAAGGGTGTCGCGTTATTTTTCGGAAATCAAAGCTATTTAATTAGCATTGACTCACTTTTTTATTTCACGACTGAACTTTTAATTTTTTCAAAAGAAAGTGGAAAAAAAATTCAAATATCACTTTGTTAAAGATTAAGGGTTCGGGGGTTGGTTATATTTAGGGAAGGTATCAGCACCCTAAATATTCGTAGTACTCTACGAGAACCTCTTGATTTTATTTTAACTTTTGTGCTATAAACTTGCTTGTTTTAAAAATGGAATTTAAAGAAGTAGTGATTAATTAGAAGAAAAAGAAGATTTTTATTTACATTTTTTTATTGATTTGGAAGGACTAGGTCCTTTGCTTACGTACCCGTGAGGGATCAAAACCTCATAGTTCGGGGTAAAAATTGACGTTTGATTGATTGTGTGTTTTTCATTAGTTTTGAAAAAGGTTTTAAAATGAAAAGCCAAGTGGCGAAAATAAATTTGTTTGTGTTTTATTTATATTAAAGGAAAATGACTTGAAATATGATTAAGTTTGATTGCAATTTTGATTTATGAAAGGATAAAATAAAAGGATCACTTGATTTAAAAAATCAAGGTTTATTATGAAAAAAAGTTCTTGTGATTTTTGGTTATTAATTAGAACACATAATAAACTAGCGTGAAAGCGCATGGATTTGTAGTGACGTTGGATCACTACATAATCCATAACCTAATTTTTTTGCATTTTTTGATATATACAACGGTAAAAAAATAAAAGACACACACACACTTTTCTCATTTATGATTTACATTGTTCTAAAATACATTCTAAGGACTATGCAATAAAATAAAAGAGAAATTTAAAAATGCGGGATGATATGATAAACAATAAAATAAGAATGCAAAATAAAAATGCATGATAAAATAAAATAAAAAGGAAACAAAAAAAGGTTGGGGATTCAAAATGGGCTGTTGATTTGATCAACGACCCTGATCAGATCAAGAGGCAAATGCTGCAGGCTGTTAGATCAAAATTAAAACGTGCACCCACGCGCACAGGATTGGGACGCCTTTCTCTGTTGATGGGTTATTGTTCGTGTATGGGTCACATATGTTGTTGGATGGTGGATTCGATGCTGATTGGTAACATATTTGATTGGAATATGATACTGGTTTTGAGAGATTGGGATTGTTGTTATTATGGATTTTTCGTTTTCTTGCAGGTTCTGTGTAGGTGAATTGCTGTGTATTGGCCCCCCCTGTCTTCTGATGAATGTTTTTTCTTTTAAGGCCATTGGATTTTTTAGAATCATGATGGTTAACAGCGATTATGATAACCTCACTGTTAATCTAAACATGCACTAAAGAAAAGATTCTTTTTAAAGAATATGTCAATTGGATTTACTTACAATCATTTGTGAAAGGAATT
>Ga0315915_1002563_pt1 | contig 22954 bp, 12 predicted proteins | sample MpolbnodulesMG_FD_207738 | JGI IMG/M metagenome (GOLD analysis project Ga0315915, IMG submission 207738) | Medicago polymorpha root nodule microbial communities from Los Angeles, California, United States - branched nodules | ecosystem: Host-associated > Plants > Roots > Nodule | place: USA...
GTTAGGTGTGCAATCTGATCAGGCGTTGAAATCTACGGCTGATATGCATTGCTTGAAGATCAATGGTTGGCATGAATTGGCGCCCAAATGGAGTAGGGTTAGGGTTTGCAAGGGTGGTTGCAATGTTGACAAAGATTAGAAATAAGTATGATATGATGATATGATTATAAAATATAACACATTGCGTCTAAAAAAATTCACATTAGTAAACATACATTTGAATTAATCGGTTGACAACATATTAGCATATTCAAACATATAACAAAGATTTTCAAACCCTTTAGGTGGTATACTAATCTTCGATCTTGAACAACCACCTAAAAACATGCACGTTCAAGTTCTTTCCAAATAGATCTTCGTTGTTCAATATCCGCCACTTTGACAAATCGCCTTAACTCTAATCCAAAACTGTCTTGACTTGGGGATGTTGTTTCTTTGGTTTATTTTGTGTGATGTAAATATTTGTGTTGATCCCTTTTTGGTAACTCTATGACAGTAACGTTCACTTTTATAATTTTGCCTAGTATGTAATTGTAATTTGCACATTATTGGTTCCTTCATTGGTTCCGATTAGTTTCATCTTAATATATTATGATGTTTTCCAGGTCTCACGAACAAAATATACCGTCTTTTCATGAATCAAAGACTTGGTAAAGCTTTCATAAATATTTTGATAAAGATTTCTAATGTTTGTGCAATATTCACCAAATTGATCATTTTTTCTTCGGAACAATTTTTTTACAAGATACGTTATTCAACCCATGCGAAACACGGGTTTGTAACTAGTGTAAACTTAAAAAAAGATGTTAAAGAATCTTGTAACAAACCAAACGAGTAATTGGGCAGATATGTTAGCGGGCCATGCCTTTCTTAACAAACAAACTCCTCCTATTTAAGAAACAAACATTCTTTTTTGATTACTGCTTTTCGCCCTGCACTTTTCGCTCGCACCTAGCTGAAAAGACATTAATGCTCCTGCGTGAGTTAAGTCACGCACCACTGGCATGCGCGCGAGTTAACTCACGTACCTTGGACGGTGGTCAAAACTGAAGAACACGCGTTTTTTAGATGGTGTTCAATGCAATTTAATTGATTTTGCACGTTTTTGTTAAGTTTTTTCACGTTTTTTTGACTATATTTATGGTAAATATAACCTATGTTACAACATATTGAATAAAGTGAATAAGCGAATTAGAATAAATTCAGCGTGAATTCGAATAAAAATTGCGTATTGAATAAATTCGAATAAATTTACGTATAAAAAAAATGACTAATTAAACTCAGCGTGAATTTGAATAAAATCGCGTATTGAATAAATTCAAATAAAAGTTACATTACATTATATAGACGAGTCATTACATTACATTACATTCGGGAATGTACCTTCCAACTACAACAATTATCTTGCCTCTGAATGGGGTAAATTCAAACTTGCTAAGCAGCAGAACTTCAGCATTCGACCGACATTTCTACTGTTTCATTCAAAAGATTAAATTCTTATTAAGCTTGGTTTAAATGACAGTATTCAAGTGTCAAAAGAATGAGGTCCATTCCTTGACATTTCAATACCTTCATTTAAACCCGCCTAACAAGAATTTAATCTTTTGAATGGAATAGTAGAAATGTCGGTCGAATGTTGGAGTCCTGCCGTTTAACAAGTTTGAATTACCTCATCAAGAGGAAGATAATTGTTGTAGTTGGAAGGTGCATTCCCTACTTAATCACGATCTTCTGGCGGAATCAGACTGTTGATTATATCTCCAGTTGATCTCAGCAACGTTACCCGCATATCGATCCACTGGAACATGCTGTGCTCCCAAAACATGCTTTTCATGTTTTCGTCGTTCGTTAATCTCACCCAAGTGGACGATATTCTCCCCTCGTCGAGCGTTGGAAGTTTATACTGAACGTATTTCACTCTCCTTGTGTCTCTGGGGTTGACTCTTTGGTTGAATTCATTAAGTTGATCCTTGAGACCTCTTAACGTTACACCAAGGCACCGAACCTTCAACCTCTGAGGTTCTCCGCCGTTGAATTGTGCACGAACGTCGATCCACCCCGCCATTGCTTCAAATCTACATAGTAAGAAATTAAAAACAATCAATGAAAAACTCATTCAAACATTTCATCAAACACTTGAAGTGCAAATTATACATAAACCCTAAAACTCAAAATTACAACATTAACATGCAAACATCTAACCACAATTAAGCAACATAAGTCATTTACATGTAACATTGTATCATTTCTTACAAGCAAGATCAAGATTTAAACAAACCATAAATCTAAAAAAAAAACTACAACATACACATGCAAACATCTAAACATTTAAGCAACACAAGTCATTTTCATGTATACATTGTATGATTTCTTGCCAAAAAAACCAAAATTTAAACAATCCCTAAATCTAAAAAATTTCTAATTTAAGATAAATTTTTTAACATATAAACATAAAAGGTTAATGGTGTTTGATTATGAAGACTTACTTGTTAGTGTTGTTTGATTTGAACTTGAAGGAATTTTGGATTTTGGTGATTTAAGAGAGATTTTTTAAGATTTTAGATGAGAAATGAGGTGCTCTGTCTTCTTTAAGACAACACGTAGCGTGAGTTAACTTGCGCGACGCAAGTTAACTCACGCAACATTATTTAAGTGGCGTAACGATTAACACTTGCGCTACTTAACTAACGCAGAGACATTTTGGACATGGCTGCAGGGTGCGAGTGTTTAGTGCTGGGGGAAGAGCCGAAATCTTCTTTTTTTGACAAAAGAAACAAACATTCTTAAAGCACAAAACAAAACTAACCTTAAAATCTCAATTCCTAAAATAACACGCACGCGATTTGTTTTGTTTTTGAGAACGGTGAATGAAGATGATGAAGTTCCATGCAATCTTTGTCACCGTTTTGCTTTTGTTTTTCGGTCTCTTTGAGTTGGGTAAGTGCAAGATGATGAAAAGCGGCCAAAGAAATTCCAACCGATGTTCCTGAAATTCAACGATATGCTCTCTCCGCCGTTGAACAATACAACATCGAACAGGTATTAATCAATTTTGTCTCTGACAAGTCTTTCGTATTCATTGTTCTAGATTTAATTATTCAAGGGTTTACAAGTTTATTTATATATTTATTTCTTTTATTCAGCATGGCGTTCTTGAATTTGTGAAGGTATTGAAAGCCAAAGAACAGGTTGCAGCAGCTAGAATATATTGTCTTACCCTGGAAGTAGTTGATGCCGGAAAGAGGAAGATATATATATGAAGCCAAAGTATGGGTGCAGCCATGGATGAATGTGAACATGACGGAGGTGCTAGAATTCAAACTTGCTCATGACTTCTGTCAAGATGATCTACTGTTAGACAATATATAATCGAGTTGTAATTTCTGTGATATTGGTTTAGACTCTTCTAGTATTAGTATTTATACTCTGTTGCAAAACTTTTGTATTCTAATGAAACCCTAGTGTTGTTCAATTATCTTTCTCTCATTCTTTAGTGCCAAACAAAAACATCACTTTTATGATCAATACCTTTTATGATCGATCCTTGAAGCTTAATTTTCTTTCAGATGCTAATAAATTCGGTGTGTTTTGGAAAATTTATTTCAGATGTTAATAAATTTGGTGTTATGGAAAATAAAACAGGTGACAAGGTTTTATATGATTTTCTTAAAGGGAGTTTGTTTCGTCATATTTGGAGATTTACATCTTAAAGGTGTTTCATAGGATAGTGAGAATAAAATCATTAATTACTTTTACGAGTAAATTACACTCATCTCCCCTTAAAGATGCTTGAATTACACTCCCTCCCCTCCCCTCTTATGTTAAAATACACATTCCTCTCTCTTGAAAAATAAAATTTATACTCCCCTCCCTTTATAAGATGTTTGAATTACAACATCCTCCCTTAATAATTAAATATGCACTACACTTTAATATATTTTAACATAAATAAATATTTTTATGATATATATTAATTTTAAACCACCATTTAAGAAAAAATAATCCATTTCTTTATAATTTAAATGTCAATGATAATTAAATTTAAATATTTTGCTATTAATTTTATAATTTAGAGTATAAAATTAACTTTCAAATAACCATGTTTTATTGTCTTTAGTAATTTTTCACATATTTTAATTTTATTTTGGGTTGTTTCATATTTTATAGGCTTAATTAATGATTTGGTCCCTTGACTTATTTGTTGGTTACATTTTGGTCCCATAATTTATTAACGTTTCATTTTGGTCCCTTAACTTATACTCCGTCAACCAAATAAATCCCTTCGTTAAAAACGTTAACATAATGACTAAGGTGGATACCATTATAAATGGTCCACCAAAGACTTTATTAATATGTTTAATATTAACTGTTTGATTTTTTTTTCTATATGAGAACCGTTAGATATTGAATGTCTACTAGATCTTATAGTATACCATCAACACCTAACATTTTTTATTTTTCTTCATCTACTTCCATCTTCCCCTTTCTTCATCTCCATAATCATCTTTAAAGATTCATCAATAAAACCATAATCAATTCATCCTACGTTTTTGTCTTCAAATCCAAAAATGAAAACATTTACTTCTTCACCCCTTTCTTTATTATACTAAATAAACCCAGATAAATCAATCATCTCAACAAATCAAACACACAAAAAATCAATAATTATCAACAAAAAATCAAAATCAAATCAACCATTTCATATATTCAGCAACAACACAACAAATCAAGTCTAACCATCTCAAATAAATTCGTACAACAACAACAACAAACACCAAAAATCAAACCCAAATTCATTCATTTTCATCATCATCATCTCCCTCTATTCTCAAACAACAACAACAAATATCCAGAAAAAATAATCTCCTCCATATTCAACTCTCTGTGAAACATCACAAGAAAGAGGGAAAGCAAAGTGGTGCAATTTTGGAAAGAAACATTAGTTTGTGTGAACAAAGAGGGAAACCAGCTCAAGAAATCAATGACTGAAAATGTTAAGGATCAAGTTTTGATTTTGGATCTGACCAAAAACGAAATTGAAAGTATGTATTTGAAAGGGGTTGCAATCTGCTAGAAGCAAATTGAGGGATTTGGGAGAAACGGTTTTACTCGAACTGATAATTGAGAAAAGGGTTTTGATTTGAGAGAATTTGTTTATGTTCTTGTTGTTGTTGTTTCGAAGAAGGATGAAACAGAAGAGATAACAGCGATGAAGATGGAGCAGTAGGGAACAGAAGAGAAAACATATTTGGGATTAATTGTTAATATATTTTATATTTTTTATCTAGATTTTTTTTTCTGGGTTTATTTGGATGGTTTTGATGAATCTATGAAGATGATAATGAAGTTGTAAAAGGGGAAGATGAAAGAAGATGAAGAATGGGAAAAAGGTTTGGTGATGATGCTGCACTATAACATCTAGTAGACATGCATCATCTAACGGTTGTCATTTAAAAAAAAATCAAACGGTTAATATTAAACAAAATAATGAGGTCTTTGATAGACCACTTACAATATGTATCCACCTTAAACATAAAGTTTAACATTTTTGACTGAAAAGATTTATTTGATTGACGGGGTATAAGTTAAGGGACCAAAATGTAACGTTAATAAGTTATGGGACCAAAATGTAACCAACAAATAACTTAAGGGACCAAATCATTAATTAAGCCTATTTTATAATAGAGTTTAAAACTATATGTTGATAAAATTGTGAATAAAAAATAGCGAACAATATGTATTCAATTTTTTATTATATTAAAATAGACATGCAGTACTATTTTTTTGGAAGTGTGTTAGATTGTTATTTTTTTGCAAGATTATTAGAAATTAAAAAAAAATATTGAGTGAGTAAAGTGTAGATTTTAACATAAGAGGGAAGAGGAATGTAATTCAAGCTTTTCTTAGGGGAGGAGAGTGATAATTTTTATAATATGTTTTGAATAAGAGGGAAGAAGAATGTATATTTTAACATAAGAGGAAAGGAGAGTGTAATTGAAGCATCTTTGAGGAGAGAGTGTAATTTACTCTTACTTTAAATATTAACCAAACACATTTTCTTAATAAACCCGGGAATAAATTCCTTTCCATCTTGTATTTCCAGAAAAATGGATTATATTTCTTAAACTTGAAACAAACGCAAACGCCCTCTTAGTGATTGATTTAAGAACTGTATGATGCCTCTATTCTGGTGGTTTCAAAAATTTAGCTAGTGTAAGTGGTCTATTATAGATAGAAGAAGGCCATGATTTATAAGCCTGGAGCTGCACACTATTTTTATTTTATTTTTGGATAGAAGAGCTGCACACTATTTAATTGATCAGGTTTTGCAAATTGAATTAATCATGTAGCTAGAGGAGTAAATGCCATTAAATTGACAATCAAATTAGTAATCATGTGGTTTAGTCTACCATGTGATGTCTATTCCCTCGCTCATATTAAAAAAAAGGAAATGTTAACGTGTGCCTTTATGGCACAGGTTAATGAATCAAAAGTAGAAATAATTTATTGGAATGTGTGTATTTCATTTAATCTTTAACTTTTTAATAAGAGAGCACAAGTTAATACTACCCTAAAAAAAAAAAAAATTGAAATTTGGCCATCCTTATATCTGTTTATGTAAGTGGAGTGGTTCTGTTATGGTTAGCTGTATTATAAATTCATCTCTGTTGTTACTTCTTTTCCATTAATTCTTAAATTGAGATACAAACATACTCGTCGTTAACACATAATTTATAAGAGAAAGTAATAAACTTCTTTTTTTACGAAAAATGTTATGGACCGGACTTTGAACAATTTTTGAAAGAGCTCAATATTAGATCGACCCTATTTTTTTATTGTTTGTTTCATAATAGTGTTTTATAGAAACGTGCTTCCTTTTTTCTAGGGGATAAATGTTCAATTTTGGAATCTTAAAAAAGGTAATACATTTCCAGAAACTTGCTAAAAAAATCCATTTTTAGAAACAAGAGAGGTTTTGTCATAAAATCAATGTTTTTTTTTTTTTAGGGAAATAAGGGTTAAGATCCTCTCCATTTGTCAAAATAAATGGAGTTTGTAATTTAAAAAGAGATAAACACAAAAAATAGATGGTAGGTCTTACCACTAAGTGGGTCCAACTATCATTAATTATTTTTTAAAAGGCCGGAGCATAAAAACATCAAGAAAGAGAATAGGCGATTTATCAGCTATACTCTAATCTTGTGTCCAGTACTCGTATATATTATTTTTAAAAAAATTGGAGGGTTATAGACCTAACCCAGTAAAAACACACAAATGTGTAGGACACATAAATATTATTTATTTAATATTGAATTTTTACAAGAACCATCAATTACACATAATATCACTCTTTACTATTGATAATTCAAGCTCATTTTTTGTGTTCGAAATTGATAGTTCAAGATCTAAACACCATATTTTAACACGAAAGTGAAAATCCAAAGTTAAACATTGCGAGGGTTAACATGGGCAAGAGCGTTAATAGGGCCAGGCCTAGAATAGTGAACAAGTTCAGGGTCTGGGCTAGGCTTAAAAGGGGCAGGAGGGTTAACATTAGCAGGGTTAATAGGAGGAGGATTATCTTTGACAGGAGGCTTATGACGAAGAAGAGGCCTAAGACTGCTAGGAGGCTTAATAAAAGGCATACGAAAGCCGCTGCCGCCACCGCCAATATCAAATTCCTCTTCGGCAAATGCAGTAAAATAAGTTAGTTCAAGAAAGAGTAAAAACAATGTTAGGGTTTTGGCCATTTTTCTCTGTAAGAGAAAGTAGCCTTGAAAGAGAGGGAGAGAAAGTGGTGTTGGTGTTGTGAGAGTCTAAATGTAAAACTTGATTTATTTATAGGAGCAAATGCGCAAAATCATTGGGCTCAAATTCATGTTTAGTAAACAATTTTTCTTGGGGTAAAAATAGTTTCTTTATTTATACTTTTTAGTTAATGCCCAAATTCATTTAGTTGCATTTAAGGGCAAAAAAAGTTGTTTCTTTATTTACGTATTTTAGTGCAAGATATTGGGAAGGGAATGATGACATGTAGGAAAATTAATATTTGCATTAAAATACAGGATATTAACTTATACTACTTCCATTCTTAATTATAAAACCATTTTGAGAGAACAAAATTGTCCATTTTATAACACCATTTTGGTATTTCTAACTACATAATGATTTCTTTACCAATATGCCCTTATATATTTATTTTTACATTTTTTTCTTCAATTAACAATATACAATATAATGAAAACATAAACTCCCTCTCTCTAAAATAAAATTGTAAAAACAACAATAATTACAATCAGATTTAATACTACCACAAACTTTTTTAATTCCCGTGATTTGCTCGAAAAGACCTTGTATTTAGAGATGAACGGTAATACACTATTCATCCAAAATAAAGGGTGCTTGAAAGAGACAACACATATTTTCCATATCTTTATTATCATGTTATAGGTGTGAGGTTTCTAAAATTTTTGCAACACTATTTATGCAGCATCACATATTTTCCATTTCTTTAGATACGAACCTAGTAATACACTATTTATGCAACACATATCGTGTCTTTATAATATTTTTTAATCGATTTTTTTATAATTGTAATTTAAAAGATGTGTCTAATATGAACCTCTAAAAAATATTAAAATGTGACCTTTTTATCATCGTTAGTAGAAAAAATTAATAATAAAAAATGTAGAAAAATAGTGTTATTAAAATTCAATAAGCATAACATGGTTCACTGTTAGTCTTGACCCATATTAGCAATCCCTAGTGTAGAAATTCAAAAAATCAATCCAAATTAAATCACATTAAGTTGAGTAAGATCAATTTAATTTTTTATAAATGAGTCATCAAAAACGAATCGCGTGCATGCCATAATGTCTTTGGACTGAACGGTTTTTTTGTCTTAAAATTGATCAAAACTGCATCTCAAACTGGTTGTGCGAAATCGACGAGAGCTACGCCGGCGTTTTTGAGTGAGGCACGTGCGTACGATTACAAATCGAGGGTTTTGAAATTAACTCATCATTTTGGGACTTCTGCTTCAATTTCGATTTGTCTTCTAATCAGGTAATTACATTTTTTTTCTTGATTCTGTAAATATTGCACAAATCATTCTCCAAATTTGTTGATTTAATTTATATTTTATTGTAATCTCACAAAGCAAATGGAAGAATCATATGTACCTTTCTACTATTTTTTAATTTTCGAAAATATATTATTTTTTGTCTTTTTATTTATCAAAGAAAATTATTTGTTTCGTTTTTTTAAAATTTGCCTGTGTTTTTTATTTTTTATTTTAGTTCTTATAAATATACAATTTTTTGTTTTTGGTCATTATTGTTTTAGTCTTTGCAAATTTATTTATTTATATATTTATCAGTAATAAAATTTGTCTTTTTTTTATTTATAAGTGACAAATATTTACATCATATTTCTTTATGTATTAGGAAAAAATTTGTCTTGTGTTGTTTTATGTATCAATGACAAATATTTGTCCCGTGTTTTTTTTCTTTCTATGTATTAATGATACATATTTATCTCATGTATCTCTTTTTTTTTTTAAGTTAACATATCCTTATTTGTTAATACGAATTGGGGAAATGTAATCAATGTTATGTTTTTCATTTTAAACCGCATTATTATCATTTAATATAGTAAATATATTTGTTTTTAAATGATCCTTTTCATGATTTTGCATCAATGTCAATGTGGTAGTGTGCGACATATGTGAATAATCAATATTATAGTGTGACATTTCAATTTTAGTTTTTTATTTTGACAAAAAAAAAATCATATGCAAGAAGCAATGTAATTATTTGAGATTATGTTTTTTAATTAGTGCAAAATATATCATATAAAAAAATAGATATTATATCATAATTTTTAAAAAAAACACATCTATTTTAGCAGATTTAATAAATTATAATACTATTTTTTTAATTTTGAAATTATTTCATTTTATATAGTTATTTATTAAGATTATTTTTCAAAAAAATTTTGTTGAAGATTTTTATTTGATTATTAGTTATAGTTTGTTACTTTAGTATGTCATAAATGATGTCATTAAAAAAAGTTTGTCTTAAATGGTGTGATTGGACTATGATTTATATGCTTCAATCTCACATCTTACATTGCCACAATAACTTTTCCTTTGCATTTGATTATGATATGTCATGTGTATTGTTCATTTTAAAGATTCTCAAATGTATGTATAGAGGATTTAGAATAGAAGCTTTATGCTATTTTGGGCAACAATCATTCAACCTGAACCTCTTAATTGGTGCAAACATCACTTTTATTTTATTTTTGTTTCCTTTTGTGTTGTTGAGCTAAATTTTCTTTTCTTCTTTCATAAGCCGGTAAACAGTTTTCATTTGAATGACTTTAGTTTCGAGTAACTCTAAGGGATGCATTAAGTGGTATTTGGATTTCTTCTATTGTACATTATCTATTTGCACTCCCATCTTTCTTTTGGTGTCCTTCATGATGCATTTTCCAGCAACTGCAGTTTTAGTGATATGGAACATTGTGCCGAGATGTTTTGAAATGGCGGATCTACACAAAGAACAAAAAATATACAAAACAAAAGAAGAGAGATGAAGTCAAGGGAGAATGAGAAAATATAGGATCTTAAGGGAAATGAAAACAACACATAGGGAGAGGAGACCCATACGAGAGTGACTACATTGTTTTGTCACCAACACAAGTATATTTATAAAAAAAATTGAGGTGTGAGAGATATGATAATGAAAGAGAATGTTGTAAGGTGTTTGAGTGAGGTTCAATGAATTTATAGAAATTCTTAAGTGCAAGATTCAATCTCCATACTAATTGAACAAATAATTAATTCATTTTATATCCTTTGTAACACCAATTTGCTTAGCCATGAGTCATGTTTGTAGTTAGTGTTAGTGTATGGTGTTTACTTTTGCAAAGGAGCTGAGTTGTTTGGTTCCTGATCAATTTGGTTCTAATTAAGTGTATTTTTTAATCAAAAAATATTCTAACGTTTATTTATTGTTGTGATTTTGATTTTCCCCTTTTCGCATATACAATGCCAATGAATATTGAAGATGAGTATGAAGTGTCTATGCAAAAAAAAAATGGTGAAGCTGTGCACATATCATATGGAATTCGTTTTCTCAAATGTAAGTGAGCATTTTATATGCGTATGATTTTGTTAATGGCGTTGATTCTGGTGTATACTAATGAGTTCGATATGAGAATTGGTAGTGTTATGTTTTGTTGACAATCTTTTAATTGTTTCTTCTATTAGAATAAGTAATTACAAACATCAGTCCCTTTCTTGAAACTTGATGTTATTTTAACAATGATAGTCTTTTGGTTCCCATATAGGTAATTAATTGTTTCTATTTCCCACTTAGACTTAGAAATACCACTTAAGTTGTTTAAACATTGCCTATTATATGAGTGTCATCACTAACATGATCAGTTTCCTTTTCGTTGTTATAAGCTCCTGCCAACATGAACATGGAGTCTGAGATCGGTTTCGATATCAAAGCAGAGACATCGAAGGCATTGCATAGCTTGACAGGTAAAGTTTCGCCCTGCATAATCTGTCTGAGATTGTATAATTCATCTTTATCGATTCATTTGAATTTTGTTACATTGCGTGAATTATGCATTCAGTTCAATACAATATGTATTATTATCAGCTGGTTTGTATATTCCTGTTTTGTTGTTGCAGTAATTACGTTTGAGATGGAAGAGGCTGAATCTGATTAATGTGTTGTTTTATATCGTGATATAATTAGTATAGATGGTTTCTATGTATGAGGCACCGTGTTTTCAAACTTATTTTAGAATATATGCATATTATAACTGTGTATGCGGTACATATAGATGTTTGCTATTGTGATTGAGTTCTTCATATTCATTATTTGAATAGATTTTAATTTAAACATCTTCCTATGTGATGTGGGCGAAACATTTCATGATACTTCTTATATATAACAGTCTCCATTTGTACACTTTATAGACTTACTTATAGTTAGTGTATGGTAGACCTCCATAGACGAAATCTGTTTCACATTTACTGTTAGATTATATTTGGTTGTGTTTGATAGTTTGCAAGCATGCCTTTGTTGTGTATTGAACCTTTTATTACAATAGCTGCTATCTAATATTTTGAATTTTTTTCGTTTTACAGTTCAAAAAAATATAGTGATTCTACAAATCAAACTTCAGACTTGAATGATCATTACAAATGCATTTTTAGTTCGTCTTATTATTGTTTGTTCTATTGCAGCAAAAGTCGGTTGGTTGGCCACCATTGATGATGACCAGGAAAATCTTGAGCTTATTCGTCTAAAATGGCGAACATTCGTTGTTTATTTCAATCCAAAGCAGGTGATCGAAATTCACATTTGTGTTAAATTTGTTCATGTCAGCTAACCGTGTTTATTAAACCTTTATCTGAAGTACCCCATATAATGAATTGGCTAATGTACAACCCGTGTTAAATTGGTCGTAACAGGATGCTCTTATTCTTCCAACGCTGTTGGTGGACACTCTTGGTTCTGAGTTGAGACGTTTTGCAACCTTAAGTGACCCAAGGTACAATGAATTCGAAGTGATAGTTGAGAAAAGAAACGACCAAGTCTGCTTTACACATGGCTGGGGCGATCTCAATGAAATCTATGGACTGAAGCATGCATGGTGCTGCCATAACTTTGATAAATGTTCATCCATGCAAGTTTGTTATTCAGATATATCATGTATGGCCCTTCAGGTATATATAAATGTATATATAATCAATAGTATTATGCAATCCATAAATTATTCTCAATCTCTTATGTTAGATTATGAACTATGACTCTCTCCTCTTCTATTTTGAAAGTAACTGTTAGTTCTTATCAATAATTCACCTAAAAGACTACAATGAAATTTACTTCTGGTGTCAACTTGGACTTTGTCAACTTGGTCCCTTCCGTTGACACTAAATCTACATTTTAATCAAATTTTTACTTCTGGTTGCAATTGCAAGGATGATTATGACATTAAGCTGCTAACATCTAACATCGTTAATGAATTTTGTAATAGATTCAGCCACATACCTGATTAACATTGCAAAATATTAGGCATCATTTTGAAATATAATAATGTGGACGGCCCTTTTGCAAACGGACTTCATGCGTTACTTTTCCTATTGATCTTTTACAATGTTGCTAACCTGATCTTTTTCAACCGGTTTTCTCTCATTGTTAGCTATATGTTGCAATCTCAAGAGTTACGTCGAGAGATGGTATAAAATTGTTGTTGATTGATGAAAATGGCGATCGCATCAATACGATGTCAAATGTAGCGTACAGAGAGGTTTTCAAAACGTGTAAAAATCCAATATAAAGTGACCATATATTATTTGACTTTCATATGTACTTATTATTCTATATTTGCATGTTAAAGATTATTGCTTCGTATATTTGTTCATTATATTTATATGACCCGTGCGGTAGCACGAGTATACAATCTAGTAAGGTAGAAACATTTGGTATTTTTGTATTTCTCCGCCAAAGCCTTATCAGTAGAAAGTTGGACCTTTCAAGTGAAACCCAGAGGATAGCTTAAAGGAATGTCTTAAATAAATGCAATCTTTGGCTATGGCTAGAAAGGAAGGAAAAAAAAGATATTGGTTGCAAGTTCATAAGACCAAGGCATAGGTGGATAATTCTTTTTTTTTTACGAGATAGAGACAAATATTTTTTTAGCTATCATCACTTACTCTCGTTTGCCACCACCTTCGTAAAGGAAATATTTTGTATGGACTTTGGATATTAGTACTGTCTCTGTTGTTTTTTTAACCTACATCAATGAGTCGTATAGTCAAATTCTAGATTGTAATGTGTTGTCTTCATTTGGTTTTTAGCTTGTATTAGGCTCTTTTTGGCTTGACTCCATTTTGTACTTGAGTTCTTAATTCTTCCGTGATCAAATCAAATCCTTTATTGCTTATAAAACAAAATATAGAGGGCGATAAACAGAATTTCTTTTAACGTTTATTTGCGAGTTTGAAAAGGAAGGGTGGGGAGAGTTTTAAAAAATAGAATGAACAAGTGGAAGAAATAGAAGACATTGAGAGGGAAATGCTTTAGGAGATTCATTTTTCTTCATAATACAAAGTTCTCATCACTAGGGGAACTCAAATTATATTGGAGGAGGGTTTTGTGGATTTTGGAGGATTTATATGAATTCTTCAAATTTAATATTTGTTGTTATAATATTTTTAAAATTAAAAATATATTAATCATAAACATTAATTTATCATTATTTAAAAAATTACTATTTCGAAATGTGAAACAATTCTCCACTTTCCCCGTGTTTTCCACCCCCCAAAACTCTTCCTTTTTCTTCCCTTCAAACTCTCAAACAAAGCCGAAAAGTCACCATCTTTGTACATTGAACATTATTCTTTTGAAGTCAAACGGATAAACATTAAACACACACACAACTGCGAATTAATGAGTTTGATTCCGTATACAAATGTATGATCTAAAATATCAACATTGTCGGTTGAATTAGATCCCTTTTGTTATTTCGTTAAAAAAATCTCCTATGTTATTCAAACACATATATATTAATAGAGCGTGCATATTAATGTTAATAATAAAAGTATTTAGTAGGCAGTGAATATCAATATAAAGATAAATGATTCATAAACAAAAAAAACATTAAGATAAGGGATAAATATTGTACCAAAAAAATAATAAAATAAAGCAGAAATAATAATTATTTTTTGGTAAAAAAAGGAGAAATAATTTATTTATGCAATAAAAATATATACATTTCTTGAACCGAGAAACATATACCTCTCTCCCTATTTGGACTCTAAGCAACATTACACCCTTCTTTCAACAACAATAAAATCAACATTACGCCATTCTTTCAAAAAAAACAAAACAACATCCAACCATCGTATTTTAGATTGATAGATCAAATGATGTAACTGAATAAGGAGGAAGACCAACACCCATGTCATTGCTTGCATTTCCAAGTGCAGTTTTTTGGGGCACAATCTGTATATACATAAAATAAAACAAAATCATATAGTATTAGTTACTTTTAACACAATCAAAGTTTACGTGGTTAAATAAACTTTTCGTCTCAATTATTTTAAAGTCGATTTTAATCTTGAAGTTCTTATTACAAATACTAACATATTTCAATAGGTACATATGACAAACTACATACTTCAAAAAGGAGGAAAATCGTCATTTTTGATAGGTGAAACAAATTTAAAAGCAAAACTTTAATACTACTACTAATATTTTGAGTTGGAAAAAAAAATCGTAACCTTATTTGGTTCGGAGAAGGAATTCTCATCCATTATATTGGAGGACGTAAGCACCACCATTGATGAATTAGACGGTTGAACAGTTGAATTCAAGCCATTTATTGAAATCATGAAATTCTCAGTGGCATTTCCAAAGTTGACTACCTATAAAAGTCAATAATTTCAAAGTTAATTAATTGAGTTATTACCTTCATTCTTAGCATTTGCCTAGGTTTACCAGTAAAAAAAGAATAAACATTTTCCAAGATTTAAATCCACATTCACTTTTGATAAAAATTCAAGTTACTATTACCTTTACTCTTAGATAATTCTTCCCATCTTGAGAATTTTTATACTCAATTGCGGATGCAACAATTGAGCTAGAAGAATTTTGAAGAGTTGAATTAAGCAAGGTTGCTCCACTAGATTCAATGAAGAGTTGTTGTAGCCAATAACTTGGAGTTCCATAATTCTGATAAGAGTTAAAAACAATTGCATCTGGTATCCACCTATTTTGATAGAAAATAGATTAAATAATCATCTATATCTATCACATAAAATAAATAAAAAATTACATATATAAATGATAAATAAGAATAAATGGTAAAGCATAGGAAAATTACTTTCTGTCGTTTGTGTTTAAAAAGAGTGGTGCATATGCGACCATGCTAACAATATCACTGTAGAAAAAATATATAAAATTGAAAGATAATTAAAACTTAGCTCAAAATAACACAAATTTACTAGTTCATAAAATTAAACCTTATAAATTAAATTTCATGAAAAACTATAGCTATAGCTATAACTGTAGTTATATATAACCAAACCTATTCTTTTCAAGCCCAATAAGGAATGCAGCTTCAGCCACAGCTGCATAAAGGCTTCCAGCACCAGCATCTTCCTTCCATACAGCATACTCACTAACAAATGCCTGTATATATATTGTAGAAATTAATAAAACTTGAGCAAATTCATCCATCAAGAAATTTTTATTTTGATAATTAAATAAATTTAAAAGTAATAATAATTATTAAACAAACCTTTGGACCAGATCTTGGTGCGTTATCGAACTTGGTATACTTGGAAAACATGTCCTTAGAATCTGTATAAATCTAATAATCAAAATAAAAAGTATTATTAACAAGGATATATATAACATGTAAGTGGCTTAAACTGAAATACAAAATTAATAACTTTTAAAATTGGAAACAAAAATAATTAAAAAATATGAGTATTACATGAAAATCATAGAGATCTGCCGGGTGATCTAGTTGATGTTTGGAACCGTCACAATTTGAGATAATTTGAATATCAGGATAAGTGTGTTTTATAGCTTCATAAAACTTTAGGTAGTTTCCTGGTCAATAAAAAAAAGTACAAATTAGTAAACTTAAGTGTATTTCTCAATCAACCAACTTATCAAACATCTTTTAATTGAATATACATAAAAAAAATCAATTTTTCTTCCTAATTAACTTAAAAAATGTATACCTAGATAGTTATATTTTCCACAATCTTCGTTTCCAACGGCAACAAATCTCAAATCAAATGGCTCAGGATGTCCCATGGAAGCTCTAAGAGAACCCCATTGTGATGTGGAAGAACCTCTAGCAAACTCAATACCATCTAGAGCTTCCTATTAATTAATCGAAAGTGTAAATAATAATAAATAAATAAATAAAATTACAAATACTGGTGAAGAATAAAAAATACTTTCTTTAAAAAAAAAAGAATAAACAATACTATGAAGAAAAGTATACTTGCACAAATGGTGAAATATCAGACGTATTAACTTCATCATGATGGCTAATACCTATAAGAGACATTAGATAAATTAGCAATTAAATATAAAAAAATATAAAAAACTAGGGACTAGACTTTATAATGGATTTTTTAGGAAGAACAATACCATTGTTAAACACCCACACTGGGAATGCACCAAGATCCTCAGATAGCTGTTTCAATAAACAATAAGACTTAGATTTTTCATTTTGATAATGAAAATATTTTAATATCTTAGAAAAGAAATAAAATTACTTGAAGCCCCTCAAAATAACCAAATCCATCATCAGTCCAATAATTCCATATGTCATTAAAGTGGCCAGGTCTCTCTTCCCATGGTCCAACAGTATCTTTCCACCTAAAAGCATTTCTCAGATAATCTCCTTCTACATAACAACCACCTATTACAAAACAAAATTTTTGTTAGGTTTATTTAATTTTTTTTATTAAAAATATAGATGGATATGAAACTTGCCCACTTATAATAAAAATGCATATAATTTTTTGCATGAGATTGAAAAAGAAATTAACAAAACTTATGGGTGATTTTTGTGTGTTATGTTTTCCAACTCGTGATTTAACATATGAACATTTTTTTTGAAAACATGTGAACTAAGATTGAATAGTAAAAATATAATTATTTTAAATTTAATATTGCCTAAGAAACAATGCTTTTTTGGCAATATTGCCTAACATACATTTTTTAACAAATATCTTTTTGTTGAGTAAAAATTATGTAGATCCTACCATATTGAAAAAAACCCCATATAAAATGGTGATTCTCATATAACTTTTACTCCATAAATGAATAAATGTTAAAAAAAGAGAGTGCTAGAATAGGAGATAATATATCATCCAAATCAACGTCAACAATTTTAACTTATTATTAATTTATTATACCCTACCTGGGAATCTAAAAACTTTTGGCTTCAGATCTGCCACCATTTGATAAAGGTCGCTTCGAAAACCATGACCCTATGCCAAGAGATATTGATTAATGAAGTTAGTCCATTTAAAAGAATTTTCCTAAAAAAATCAAAATAAAATAATTGCATTGCCAATTTGTCAAAAATAATAATAATACAAAATATCTTAAGCACAAAAAGAAAAATACCATACCTTATATGTATCCAAGGGCATAGCTGACACTTGATCTAACCATACTACCCCTCTATTGCTTGTTGTTATTTGTAGACTTGAATTATGATTTGTACCATTAGCTTCAAGAATTGTTTCCATCCTATTCCACTTTGTAACATTAACTCCAAAAGCACTGACATCGATTAATTAATAACTCAATTAGTTAATTTTAGTTACAATAACTCAATTTGTTTGATGAAAAATTAAAAATATACAATGTAGCTTAAAAAATTAATTAAAGATGAAATTATCACCTTATGTTTGTTGAAGCCAATTTTACACCATCATCAGATCCGATAAATGAAACTTGTAAATTAATAGAACCAAGTGATCTAACATAGAAAACTACTTTATACTTTTTCCCTCGTTCAATGTTCTGTTTGTAAAATATTAGAAACATTAGTTATAAATGACATTAATTTTTTTTGTCATATACAAAACAAAATGTTAGAATATTAATACTCACCATGCCCCAAAAACCAGGATTGGAGATACCAACACCACCAAGTGGACATGATTGTCCTTGACAAAGAACATCTAAACGTAAAGCAACCTTATTACGTTTAAAACAAGAGGAAAGATCGGTTGATACGATGATCGATGATTGATTATCCCCAATAATTTTCCATGGATTAATATTTGAGGTAGAATTAGAACCTCCAGCTTCAAAACCTGAAACATTAATTTAGAATAATAAAAATGATTAAATCACTCATTAAATTTTTTAGAATTAATCTCATTGAGATTGTAAAGAACATGAAAAAAAAAGTGGTGCAAGGTTATGAGTTTTGTGTGACCATCATGAATTTTTGTCCTTAGTTAGACCTCAACCCCCAAAGAGACTTTTTAAGTAAGGAGAAAAAGACTCAAAGCATGTAATATCTCAGACATAAAAAGTGGAGCAAAATTAGTGAGATAAACTAATTTGTAAAGGAAATATATGAAACATGTCTCTAATTATGTCACCAAAATTAATGTTGGGTGAGTTAGTGATGATTTTTTTAATAAGTGACAATCAATATATACCTCTATTATCCACAAGTTCTGCCCACAATCCCCCAGCTCCTGCATGATTAATCTCCTGGAAAAAATATGTATTGAATCAATAAATAATAAGTTGTCATGCCACTAACCAAATAACTAATTAAGTAATCTTTACAGTAATCAAAACATATTATAATTTACCTCAAAAAATGCTCCAAAGAATGTGTCTGGAATAGGCCTTCTAGTACCTGCATCAATCACTAATTTTGATATATGGCTAGCATTAGCATTAACATCAGCGTGGCATTCAGAAATGACCAAACACACAATCAAAGAGAAAAGAAAAGCCGTAAACCAATGTGAGAAAGACATTGTGCTAATATATTTTGAGTAATCATTTTCACTTATATTTATAGGGGAACAAAGAGACAATTGAATATGGTGATAAGGATGATGAGTTTTTTTTTTAGTGAAATAAGGATGATGAGTTGTTAACAACATAACCCTATACTTTAGCTATTTACTATTTATAAATCAAATTATTAAAAATATTTCTTAATTTAATTTATATTCTAGTTTATAACTCTTACTTAAAAAATTGGATAATCCAACTTGAAGTAAATCAAATACTGCAATTTTTTTCTTTGTAAAAAAAAGGGTTAAATATGTTTTTGGTCCCTATAAACATGTCAACTTTTTGTTTTAGTCCCTTTAAAAAATTTCTTCAACTTTTAGTCCCTATAAAATTTTCAATCACTACTTTTGTTCCCTATTTTTAAGTTAATTTTTGTGATTTTTATTGAAATTTTGCAGAAAGGTGTAGAAAATTGTAAAAATCTTCCCAAAAAAAAGTAAAATATTTTAACAAAATATAAATTAAATATGAATTTTTAGCCGTAAAAAATATAAAAGTTCATATTAAATTCATGTTTTGTTAAAAATTTCTAATTTTTTTTTAAGAGATTCTTATAATATTAAAGATTTTTCTGCAAAATTTTATTCAAAAATATGAATTCTACATATGAGTTTACTTTAAAGGAGGGACCAAAAGTGAAGATTAAAAAAAATTTAGGGACTAAAAGTTTAAGAAATTTTTTAGAGGGACTAAAACAAAAAGTTGACATATTTATAGAGACCAAAAAAATATTTAAGCCAAAACAAAACTACAACAATTTTTTTTTTTTGGAGGTGTACTCATCTTTCCGTTTTTTCGATAAAAAGAATAGAAATTTGAAGAATAAAATAGGAAGGAAGACTAAAATGGTTAATAAAATAAAACAAAATGTAAAATTAAAAGAAAAATGTTACACTAAAATTTAGTATATTTTATATAAAGGTATAGACATTAGAAAAATTTCTTGTTTAATTAAATAAAGAATGATTAAGTTGTAAATTAAATCGTTTATACAAACGATAAAATTAAAAAGGAAAAATTCACACAAAAAGCTTGTATTCCATTTGTTTATACTATATATATATATATGGATTATAAAGAATAGATTTCTTATGAAAATGAAATAAGTTTTATCCTTTAAAAAAATTATCTTTTTATCTCAACCATTGGATGTTTGATAGTTAGGATAAGATAATGACATGATATAATATAGAGCTGGATAGAGCTAAAATATGATATGGACATACGCATAGTATACAAATATGACATCATTATTTTATTATAATTAAATTAAAAAATTACTCTTGTAATTAATTACATATTTTAAAAATGGCATGTAATTAATTATTAATAAATAAGGAGTGACAACATTTTAAAAACTAAAGAGTATTATGGTAATAAATAAGGAATGAATTTATAATCATTTCAAGATAGTTTATAACTCGGCTTATACTCAAGATAAAAATTACAAAGGCAAGTCAGGATATGATAGGGAAATAGTTTATTTTATCCTATCTCTTTAGTGCATCAAACACGATGCACTAGTATTTTATTATATTTTTACAAAGTAGTTTACTTTTCAAATCATTAATAAGAGTTTGAAAATTTAAGAAGCATTATTTCAACTCTTTTCCATCAATAAACCAAATATTAGGATCAGAAGAATCATAAAAGTAATTTACGTTCAAATCATTAATTTTTTTGGAAGAAGTACATGTTCTAAAATTATGAATACTCTCAATAACAAAATTGAAGTCTCAATGTCTCCAGAGGAACACATGTTTTATAGAGGTATACTTGTTCTAAGGGCATAAGAATACAAAACTGTCAATGCTATACAACTTAGCAGTTGCTATAAAAATAAAACTTATACTACAAAGTTAGCTTTCAAGTTCAATGCCTCATACTACAAATTCATGATCAAATTATCACCCAAGTCAAAAAGTATAGACACATATATATATTTAAACAATTTTGCTTATCAAATAGTGCATGTCAGCATAGATCCTTAGTTTTAGGAAAACTAAACACACACTACCTATAGATAATACCTATAGAAAAACAGAATAATGTAATCTCCAAATTGCTTGAACTATGCATACTTCAAGAAGTTCACTTGATTAACAACTCTTACTACACTAATTATCCATTATTCTATACCCTCTCTAACATATTTATAGGGACCAAAAAAATATTTAACCCAAAACAAAACTACAATAATTTTTTTTTTGGAGGTGTACTCATCTTTCCGTTTTTTCGATAAAAATAATAGAAATTTGAAGAATAAAATAGGAAGGAAGACTAAAATGGTTAATAAAATAAAACAAAATGTAAAATTAAAAGAAAAATGTTACACCAAAATTTAGTATATTTTATATAAAGGTATAGATATTAGAAAAATTTCTTATTTAATTAAATAAAGAATGATTAAGTTATAAATTAAATCGTTTATACAAAAGATAAAATTAAAAAGGAAAAATTCACACAAAAAGCTTGTATTCCATTTGTTTATACTATAAATAAATAAATATATATATATATATGGATTGTAAAGAATAGATTTCTTATGAAAATGAAATAAGTTTTATCCTTTAAAAAAATGATAAAATTTTAAACTTATTTATCTTTTACATAATTTATATTTTGAAAAAAAATGATAAAATTCGAAGGGTATTTTTTGAAGAAAAAGAATAGAGCGCGTGAGAAACAACCTATATTTGTGATGAAAAACAAGGTGGATTCTAGGATGAGGGTCCAATTAATTCCCTCACCGGTGGACCACTGTTAAAAGGCGTCAGATTAATCAAATTACACACATTTTTGTTACACCGTCTACACTGGATCACAATTATCTCTTTCACTCACCGGTAAAAACCATGGCTCTAAGGTCAGAAACCATTGCCTGGGTTAAAAATTGATGTGAAACACAATCCCTCCTCCATCCACAAACGGAAATTCAGTCCCTCATTCCATGGCAAAATTTTACAAATTCCAGATTTTTTCCATTATGCTTCAATGGTAAAATTGAAAAACTGTATCTTCAATATCAAGCACGCAACGCAATGGAAAATTATTTTTTTGAAAAATCTGAAGACCCCAAATGTCTGATATCAACTTCCCATGTTCAAGTCAAGAGTATAAAATGTGAACTACGAATCATTTGATATTGCATTCTATTTTGGCAGAATCAAATTTCTAACAAAAAAATCAAAATTAAAAAGAAATAAAAGATAAATTACAGGCTAAAGAAGTGATTGGGTGGGGAAGGAGGTGTTCCTCCTTTTTTAACACATCTGATCTGAAGGAAATAGAGCAGAGAAGGGGAGGAAGAAAACGAGAACGAAAAGAATGGAGTTGTAATTCAG
>Ga0315915_1002564_pt1 | contig 22945 bp, 13 predicted proteins | sample MpolbnodulesMG_FD_207738 | JGI IMG/M metagenome (GOLD analysis project Ga0315915, IMG submission 207738) | Medicago polymorpha root nodule microbial communities from Los Angeles, California, United States - branched nodules | ecosystem: Host-associated > Plants > Roots > Nodule | place: USA...
CGCAAGCTTGTAGCCGGATGGATATTTCAGCAAGTGCTCGTTCGTACCCGCTGCAGGATGTTATAGACTTTAAGGATGTATTTTCTATGCTTTGGACGAGTTTATGTTGTATTGTTGATTGTACGAATGCATGTTACTGTATGAATTATTCATTCGTAGTTTTTATGTTGTAAATTTTAATGTATCCAGTACTAAAGATAATGCACATGCTAAACTTTCTAGATACGTTTAGTATGAGTATTACAGGTTGAGTGTCTTGGTCAGTGACTATGGTGTGTTTGCTGACTCTAGTTTTCTGTAAATTACTTAGTGTGTGTTTGAAATGTTGGTAAGTTTGGCAAAATCATGGTGATACTATCATTTTGTTGAAGCTTCAAACTGGAATTTGTGTCGACCGTAATTCCGTCAAACTCGCTGCTAATCCAAACATACTTTTTGATGTTTGGTTTTTGAGACGGCTGACATTTGAAAGACAAGTTTGGACTAGCTTAAGAGAGCTTCTCAATTTAAAAAGTTTATTAACTTCACTTGCAACATTGTCCTTGTAACTGTGTTCGTGAAGACGATAAACTAGAGACTTTTTTTAAGAATTGAGTTGCAGAATCTCATCAAACTTGTATGGTCTAGAAGTATGTCCTTGTTTGTGGAGAAGTTTGTCCAAACTTATTCTAAATATGAAAGACATGACTTTTGAGCATCGAGCTGTTGTTTACTTAATATGGCAGTAGTGAGATACTGTTATTTATCCTGTTGTGAAGTATCCTTTCTTTCTTCTCTTAATTTTATACGTTATTTGTTCTAAATTTTGATAGTGTAAAAGTTGGATTGATAGTGGGACTGTTTGCTTATTAAGATATTTTGTAATTCATATGATGGAGTAAGGCTATGGGGTAGTTATTCAAATTGGGATCAATTCATGCTTCTTAATGAATGCTGTGCAGTGTGTTCTGCTTGGTTTCGGTCCATTTTGGATGTTCTAGTGATGGACCTCATAGTTATGGGAAAGTGAACTTTGATATCTCTCTTTAATTCTCTGTGGAGGCTTTGTAAGTAAGTCCTTAAATGACTGCGTAATTGAGTATATAATTTCATTCTTTACTGCATTTGGAACATCTACTCTTTCAAGGTTTAGAGTAGGGAATTTTTTTTTGGTACATGATTTACTGAGCATTGTAGTGTGCTAATATTTATATTGGCTTTGTCTATATTATTGTGAGAGAGGCCTTTGGTTCAATTTCTTGTAAAATATCAACAGCTCATAGTAATATTTAGGTGCTGAGAGAAATCCTGAAGGGTGCTAATATTTATGTTTAAAACTTCAAGTTATGTTATACATCTCATTGTTGTTTTAGTTATTCTCTCGTGTAAATCTATGATGAGACGGCTGTTTTATGGTGTGAAGTAGAACATAGAATATTAATTCTATTGATTCAATATAACTTGCTTGTAAAAGAACTGGTTGAATAGGGTTTAGTTATTCTTTTGATTTGAGCCAATCAAGAAAATAAGAAATTTGTTTTCGTCTTGGATCGTTTTACTGGGTTTAGTGATCTTTCAGTACCCACTCTTTCTGATGTTTATTAAACTTCATGTCAACCTGATCTGTTACAATAAACTAAAACACTGGGTTGGTTAATCAGTCCGGTCTGCTTTATTATATGTGGTTAAAATTGTGTTTTGTTAATTGAAAGTTGGATGGGGTGGGTATGGGCGGCAAAGTTTGTGTTTGTATCTGCGGAATTACATGGAAAAGAAAGGATTATCTGCAAATTGATTAGAACTGGAAACTCTCTTTCGCATCAGTATTTATGATGCATTTTTGAGTTGCAGGTTTGCACTCAGCGATCATGGAAGCGTCCTTATGGAGTTGGTCTTCTGGTAGGTGGATTAGATGAATCAGGGGCTCACCTCTATTACAACTGTCCAAGCGGAAACTATTTTGAATATCAGGCTTTTGCAATCGGTTCACGTTCACAAGCTGCAAAGACATATTTGGAATGCAAGTTTAACAACTTCACGGCCTCATCCCGGGAAGACCTGATCAAAGATGCACTCATTGCAACTAGGGAATCTTTGCAAGGTGAAAAGCTCAGGAGCTCCGTATGCACCATTGCTGTGGTTGGAGTTGGTGAACCATTCCACATTTTGGATCAGGAAACTGTTCAACAGTTGATCAATACTTTTGAGATTGTGAGGGAGGAAGAAAGTGCACCTGCTGAACTTGAGCCAGCAGCTGATCGGGATTCTGCTACAGATCAGGGTTCTGCTGCAGATCAAGGTGGTTCTCCAATGGACATTTCATAACTTAACATAAAGTACTTGAAGTGTTAAAAACTAATCATCTTTAGTGTGTCGTGGGAGAAGATATCTCTTTGATGTATTTTCTTTGCTTAATTCTTTTTTTTGCTTAATCTTTTTTGCTGCTAAAATTCATCCATGGCTGATCATTGTGAACGTTTTAGTAGCTCCATTTGATGGACTTGAAGGCACTATTTACCATATTCTCTTTGATACAGTTATTGAAATTTTGTATAACAAATGTTGAGTAAAGAGGAAGAGTAATGTGCTACAAATATTTCTTAATTTGATGAACAAGCAATTTTTTTTGGTGTACCCATTGGGTGTATACACCTTGAGAGAGAGATAAGAGATTGATGTGACAGGAAGAGAGATAGAGAGAAATTGTTATATTGATACTGTTCGACATTGGAACAACTAGCATTTTTTTAGTGAAGTTGAGACTAATCATCCGAGTCGGATAGAATCGCAATAGATCACAAAACTCTTTTATCTTTTACCATTAGTTAACTTGCTGCAAGATTGCATCGGTTATTGCAAATTTGTAAGATTACAACCAATGGATTTAGCAGAGTTTAAAATGTTTTTTAATTGACGTGATCTTGTAATAAAGATAAAAAGATGACCGTGGAATGAATGAGTAATAACATGGTGAAAATCGTAAAATTAGAGCGATACATGGAATGAAACTAATGCACAAACTCAACATCACAAACCTCACACAATATCCTTTGACAGACAATTAAGAAAAGTATCATGGCAGTCATTCTTGGAAGCACTACCGAGTTCTGAATTGTAAACCCAAGCTTAGGTTTTGTATAATGAAGCGTTTTGCCTTCTAGAGGACAAAGTATTGTGAAATTCAATCATTAGCCTTCACACTCAAGGATCCGGTACTCTAGAATCGACAGGATTTGCACAATGCAGTATGTACTCAAATCCATATCCGCCTGATAGCGATTTTTATAATCATACCTTTATCCCACATTTTCCAAATACCAAAGTTCAAATTCACTCATTTTATAAAGACAAAAAATTCTTTTGACAAAACAAAGATAGAACATCCCCTAAAAATCAAAGATAAAACATATATCTAACCCTTATTTGAAAATAAAAGAGTACTATAGTGTAAACTTTGCTTTAAATATATAATTAAACTTTTTTTTTTTACAATAAAACTAAAATTAACATTTTCTTTAAAGGAAAACTATTTTTTTACAAGAAAACTAAAATTAAGTTTTTTTTTTTTTAAGGAGGAAGAAAACTAAATTAAGCTTAAAGCAACATTTTTTGTCAAAAAAAGAAAAAAATAAACGGTCAATTTAATCTCTACACCATTAAAATCAACTTAAACATCCTTAAATTATTTTTCCATCGAACTATTTAGTTTCTCCTCAATTAACTAAATTGATTGTTTTTGATAATAGTTTATAAACTAAATTAATGTATTTTTTCAAATTATAGAAATCCTTTAGTCTATGTAAATAATTTAAGGACTAAATTGGTGATGGAGTGATAGTTTGGAGACTAAAATGATTGTTTGAAAAATCATATAGGTACATATTTAACATTAGCATATATATCTTTGGGTTTTGCTAGAAGACACATGTTATTAAGGTAAGTTGTTCTATGAGCATTTGTTAAAAGACACCAACTAATTTTTATGAAGGTGTCTTTTAACAAAATTATAACTAAAAAGTGGAAATCACACCTTAAGATGTGGATTGCTAAAAGACACATTCATAAGTGACTTCTAACAAAATCCTATATTTTTTACGTGTGACTAAAACTTCTATCTTTTGAGACAATGTCATTATGATGACATGATTACGTTAGTGGTCTTTGCTAGATTGTTTTTATGCTTGATGTCAATGACTTTAGTGTAACAATTGAAAGCATTTAAATTGAGTACTAGGTAAAACCGTCCACGTTGGGGACACCCACAAACAAACACATCAAAAGTTTAATTAAAGTTAAAGTAAAATAAATAAATAAATGGTTTAGAGTGTTGGTAGTTGTTTAAGATGAAGGGTCATTCTCACTCAACCCTCCTCCCCTCCTTTTCTTAACAGCCAGCAAATCAAAGGTCCAAATCATTAACAATTCCACCGACGCAGCTAGCATCAGTCAATCTTTTGACTCCTTTCTTTTACCATTATACCCCTCAAAATCCACCGACAAAACACAACACCACGTTCTCATTTCCGTCATTCAACATGCAGTAATACCTACCTACTTCTAAATCTAGGCAGAGATATTCTCCCGCGATATCGATCATTGCCTGCATTCTCTCCCCTCATTTCTCACCGCAACCGGGTCGGGTTAGATCCATATCCATTTTCCTCCAACACAACGACAGAGTATACTAGCTAGGTTGTTGGTTGGTGCTGTTTTTTCCGCTTAACGATTTCAAACAATTTTCCATTTTCCTGAAACTACATTGAAAACAAAACCTATTTCCAAATATAGACATTATCGTTGTCATTCAAGCTGTAACAACGCATTTCTTATTTAGGAAGTTGCTAGCTACATTGAGTTAGCAATGTATTTGTTTGGGGTTTGATTTTTATTATATACAAAAAAAAAAAACTAGATCCAAAACCCCAAACTCTGTTTTCTGCATTTGTGATTTTCGCTTTTTTGCATAATGAGAGAAAAATCGAAATCAAAAGGAGGATGCTGTGGTTGGTTTATTGCGTTTGTGATTCTGGCTCTTGTGGTCGGTGCTATTGTTTATGCTGTTAAGAAGAAAATCGATAACTCAAATTCAGATAAACCCGAACCGGTTCCCGGTCCTCCTGGTGCTATTGATCAAAAATATGCTTCTGCTCTCAAAACTGCAATGCAATTCTTCGACGTGCAAAAATGTAATATTCCTTTTTTCATTTTTCTTTTACCTTTTTCTTCCATTTCACAATGTGGTTGGTTTATTCTAGGAAGATATTAGATATTTATTTATTTTTATTATTATTGCATTGATGATTTTTCGCTTAATGTTTTAAAACCGAACTGGATATTGAATTGGCAAGATCTCTGGGTCATGATTCAATCACCAAACTTGGGTGAAACCGCGATTTGAATCGTAGTATGTGCCACTTGAATTGTTGGATTTGATTTGGTTTTGAAAACATTGTTTTGGCATGTTAATGTTGTTGCACATGATTTGCACATTCTAGTTGGGTTAACATTCATGTTATGCAGCTGGCAAATTAGAGAACAACAAAATAAGTTGGAGAGGGGATTCGGCTCTTAAGGATGGAAAGCAAGCTAATTTAGATCTATCAAAAGGAATGTATGATGCCGGGGATCACATGAAGTTTGGTTTTCCTATGGCTTTTACTGCCACGGTGCTATCGTGGGCGATTCTAGAATATGGAGATCAAATGGATGCTGTTGGCCAATTGGAACCAGCACAAGACTCTCTCAGGTGGATCACTGATTATCTCGTCAATGCTCATCCTTCGGAGAATGTTCTGTATATTCAGGTTAGTTGGTCTGAAAACACAAACTGTTAAGTTGACAGTTGATCAAATGTAAAATATAACTACATTGATGTTTTTCTAGAATTTGTTTCTATCTAGTTTCATTTATCAAAATCGATGTGGCAGGTTGGTGATCCTGTTGCAGATCACAAGTGTTGGAATAGACCTGAGTTAATTACTGACGAACGACCCCTCTTACAAGTGAACGTATCCTGTCCCGGATCAGATGTTGCAGCTGAAACTGCAGCAGCAATGGCATCAGCATCTTTGGTCTTCAAAAAGTCAGATGCTACATATTCAAGCACCCTCCTCAAGCATGCAAAACAGTTATTTACTTTTGCGGACAAGCATAGAGGAATTTACAGTGAGAATATACCTGAAGTTGCAACATATTATAACTCAACTGGATATGGGGATGAGCTTTTGTGGGCAGCTACCTGGCTCTACCATGCTACAGGTGATGATTCTTACCTTCAGTATGTGACTGGCCAAAATGGAGAAGACTATGCTCAATTTGGAAGCCCAACCTGGTTCAGTTGGGACAACAAGCTTGCCGGAACTCAGGTATGAAGAGCTGCCGAATCTTGTTTCCAAATTCTAAACTAGGATCATTTTATAGTTGAAGACAATCATTAGTTTTACTAACGTTTTCTACCGAAGTGTTTTTTTTTTATATTTTATTGCAACCTACACATTACATAGAATAGATTCAATCAAGCCTTATGGCATTATCTTATCCTAAATGATACTTCGACTTATTTTATTACAAACTTTGCAATGCTTTCATGTATATACCTTTATTACAAAGCTTTAATAATCCTTCTTCTTAATGCAGGTTTTGTTATCTAGAGTAAGCTTCTTCAAGGCAAAGGGCCTTTCAAGTTCATATGGTTCCGGCCTCCAAAATTATAGAAAATCCGCCGAGGCTGTAATGTGTGGCCTTCTTCCAGACTCTCCAACAGCCACAAAAAGCAGAACTGATAGTAATGTTCTCCTTGAATGCTATCTGACTTGATATTTACTAATGGGAAATGCTAATGAGTGCCCCCGGGGCACTTTTTATGAAAATTTGTGTATTCAATGCATTGGAAATTGAAGTATTTGAATTTTTTAAATAATAATTTCTTAATTTAGAATCCTTAAAGTGTCACGAGAGTACTCGTTAGCAAGACCCTTGACTTATAATCTGATTAGCATGCTGAATAGTTTTATTAGATAGTCTGGAGGAACACAAACTATGGAAATTCCATTTTTAGTAATATATTTCTAATGCAATATGTTGTCTAATTACATTTTTCTTTTTCTTTTATATAGATGGTCTGATATGGGTGAGTGAATGGAACGCTTTGCAGCATCCTGTTGCATCTGCATTCTTAGCTTCTGTTTACAGTGACTATATGCTTACAACGCAGACTCCCAATATAAAATGTGATTCAGATTCCTTCAAACCATCAGATCTCCGAGACTTTGCCAGATCTCAGGTATGCATTCATTATTATTTTTGTAGAATACTCTCTCTGGCCCTTAATATAAGAAGAATTTACCAAAATCACAGATCAAGGAGTTTTTTTTTTTTTTTTTGGGTACAGATCAAGGAGCTTATTTAATTAGTATAAAATTGAGTGGTTATTGTTCCAATTAAACCAATAACATTAAATGTTTTATACCTACATGTAAATTTATACTAAACAATCCCCATGAGCTTAGCTCAGTTGGTAGGGATATCGCATTTTATATGCAGGGTCCGGGGTTCGAACCCCGGACACTCCACTTCTCCACAATTAAATTGTCTGAACTGACCAAAAAAAAAAAATTTATACTAAACATGTATCTGACATTAAATAAAGGGTGTAAAAAGAATTCTAGCAATTAATGCACATTGAAATGAATTTCTTTTTCTTATAATAAAGACCAAAAAATATGCACAATTTCTTATAATAGGGACCAGAGATAGTATTGGCTTGAAATTATCTGCAACTAACTTGAAAACTTGTCTAATACTTCCAGGCTGATTACGTGTTGGGCAAGAATCCTCAGCATATGAGTTTTCTGGTGGGATATGGAAAGAATTTCCCACAATTCGTGCATCACAGGGGAGCTTCAATTCCTGCTAATGCGAAAACTGGTTGCAAGGATGGGTGGCAGTGGCTTGACTCATCCGATCCGAATCCCAATGTAGCTACTGGAGCACTTGTTGGTGGACCTTTCTTAAATGAGACTTACATTGATTCTAGGAACAATTCTATGCAAGGAGAACCAAGCACATATAACAGTGCTGTCATAGTTGGTCTCTTATCAAGTTTAGTCACCACATCTTCGGCCCTTCAATCCTTCTCCTAAACTATAGTATGTAGCTTCTCCAAATCAATTCCACTCAAAAGAAGTTGCGGCGCGGATTTAAGTTTTATGGCTTTATTCATTTCCTTATCATCACGTATTATTAGTGTATGGATCGTGATACTGTAACTATACAATATATTTTGAGTGTGAACCGTGGTGTCTGGATAGGTTAGTCATTAATTAATGTATACAGGTGAAGTTTGATTCTCTGTTGTTGCCTCACCAGCTCTGAGCTTATTCTATTGTACTTCCTTGTAAAATATATGGTTGATTCTTTTTGTTATTGTTGTTGTTGGTGTTATTTGACCGTAATCACGTTATTGTTCGAGCAATCTGTGTGACACGGTTGTATATGTTCCTGGCATCTGTGACTATACCTACTACCTTCTGTGCACTCGATCGCTTAACTAAAACAATGTAGTGACCTTTGGTAGTTTGGTTTTGCAGAGATGATTTGTTTAGGAAGGAAGTACACAATTTTTGGCTCATTGTATTCAATATGTTCCTGCCTCTCATTCTTTCATGGGCTTACTACTATGGGCTTACTACACCCAAAGTAGCCACTAACAATACACAAGGCCCACTAAATTGAGCTTTTGGAGTGGTGAGGGGTGAGCAACTTGCCCCACCCATTTCTAAAAAACAATGGGGAATTAGTCACTTTAGTCCTTGAATGGGAAAATAGTAGTCACTTTAGTCTCTGAATGCAGAGAAATTGCAAAACATTCTTTGAATGTAGACTTTATTGGTCAATTTCAGGGATTAAAGTGACTAACGGAGTCTACATTCAGGAACTAAATTGACTAACGGAGTCTACATGCAGGTATTATTTTTCAATTTATCTCCATTCAGGGATTAAAGTGGCGACTCATTTCCTATTAAGGGACTAAAGTGACTAATCTCCCAATTGTACTTTCAGACACATTATGTTTTGAAGTGCATTTTTAGACGTGCAAACTTAATTTTTTTTTTTCCGGATCTATTTCGAAAATGGTTTTTTTTTTTGTTGCTGTTGGCAGTTTGATGATTAAATTCACACACGTCAATGTCAAGAAATAGAAACTTATAATGTAATACCAGTATTCCTAAAAAAAAATGTAATACTAGCAAGTTTCACCCATTGTTTATTGATTATTATGCATGTAAATTAAATTAGCTTTCTTGTTAAATTCTCAATTTAACAGACAAAACGAGTATATATGTATTATATGAGTATGAGTATATATGTGATGTATTTTAAAATAGGAAAATATTAACGAGTGCTCTCCGGACATTCTTTAAGGACTTTTAATAGTAAGATTTTATAAAAATTCGTGTATTCAATGCATTGGGACTCGTAATATTTGAATTTTTGAAATAATTTTTTTTTAAATTTAGAATGTTTAAAGAGTGCTTCAGAGGTACTCGTTAACAAGACCTTTTAAAATAAGAGTCGATTAAAACATGTTCAACTAAACTTTTGATATAAGACAACCTTGAATAAAAAATATATTTTAGCCAAAAAAAGAATTAACACATTTGTGAAAGCAAAAGCTAAATAATGATTCAATTGCAAATTCAGTTGTGGTGGGACAATAATCTGATCTCATAAAGGCTTAAGCTCGCTATCATCACAGGTTGAATTAACAACAATTTGATAAATGTGACCTTTCTTTTGGTTAATTTTTTCCTTAATCTTTTTGACCAGCAGAAAAGAATGAGGTCGGAAAGACGAATGCAATGCACACAATAAAAGACCAGTAAACACATGATTCCCATTGCCATTGGACATCTTAACAACCAAAGCAGGGTAATGTTTATCTAATACCAAAAAGAGCAAAAAGATAAATTAGTTGGAGAAGAAAATCAAGTCATCAAAACATATAGCTTTAAGAGTATTTTGATTTTTTCTTTTTTTTCAATATAGCCCCCCTTCTTCCTAGTTTCTATTTCCAACAGTCTCCACAACAAATACGGATTTACTCTATTTATGTATCATTCATTTACTATCAATTTACCAGAGAAATAGACACGGGTGTAAGATTGGTGAAATTCATTAATGGAATCTACTTATTAAAATAGATCTCACCTCTCCGATTAGGGTGGGACAACAATAAGATGCTATAAAGGCTTAAACTCGCTATTAGCACAAGTTAAATTAACAATAATTTTTTTGAAGGGTTAAATTAACAATACTTAAATAAATGTTTTTTTTTTTTGTTTTCTCTTTAATCTGTTTTACTAGCATAAAAGGAATGAGGTAGGAAAGATGCAATGCACACAATAAAAGACTAGGTTAGGAAACATGAAATTCATGGATGAAAAGGAGAGAAAAACTATGAAACTTGTATATTGATATTAAAGAGATATTACAAAATGATTGAATTAACCCACTAATGGGGTGGTTACAACTATATATACTACTATATAACTAATGCTAACTAGTATCTAACATAGATTTCTAATAGTCCCCCTCAAGTTGGAATGTGTTCAAAACACTTCCAACTTGAAATGAGAAAATATAAGGAAATACATCAAGCAAATGAAAATACAAGGAAAGATGTCGGAAATACACCAGCCAAGATAATAACAACAACGCTTAACCACCATCCGGTAGAAGCAAACAGCCACAAAGCCATAAAAGGCACAACGCTTAACCATCAAGTGTTCTCAATAACTCAAGACAGAAGCACAAGAAGAAAACGACGCTTAACCATCCTTGGACATAAGCACAACGACGCTTAACCATCCATGATAGAAGCACAACAAAGCTTAACCATCATGGATAGAACCACAAGACAAGAATCAGAGAAATGACAAATCGAAAACTGCGATAAAATGGAATCGCAAGACCAAACCGTAACAAGAATTGATGTAGAAGAACGAAACAGAGAAATCGTTCAAACAACATATAGAAGGATATGAAAACAGAATCGAATCGAATCGAAAAACGAACGGAATTGAAATTTGAAGCAGAATTAGGAACAATAATGAAATGGGACAGAAACAGAATCGCGATCGCAAGAACAAGAAGAAACCGAATCACAAAATCGCGAAACCCTAGTAATTTGGGGAAAAAGTTAGGAATACAAAATCTAAGCGATTTATGAACAGAATCATGAAAGATGAGACTCTCAAAACAAAATTAAAGCAAAGAAATCAAACAAAATTGAGATTGCAAAGGAGATTCAAAAGGAGAAAAATAAACGTGAATGAGAAAGAAGAGAAAGAAAGGGAAAATCTTAAGAAAATGAAAGAAAACTGATGGAGAAAGAAAGAGAAAATTGAGAAAAATTAATTTTCTCGAGAAAATGCAACGGAAAATATCCTTTAAGGTGGATACCAGATTAGCTCTGATACCATGTTAGGAAACATGATATCCATAGATGAAGGAGAGAAAAACTATGAAACTTGTATATTGATATTAAAGAGATATTACAAAATGATTAAATTAACCCACTGATGAGGTGGTAACAACTATATATACTACTATATAACTAATGTTAACTAGTATCTAACATAGATCTCTAATACTAGCAAACACATAATTTCCTCTACAATTGGACATCTTATATCTCTTAGATGAGTTTAAGTGTCCATTATCATGCGTCAAAGCAAAGGAATTTCTTTTTAAGAAATTTATCTGTGTTGTCCAATAAATATCAAATACATTAACATGTCTGATCTCTTAAGTATTCATACTTCATAGTAACCAATTCTCGTTCTATTTTCATTATAATTAGTTTATTATAGCGCGTAATGCCATGTTCACGTGGGAGCTCACATGTTAGTTGCTCCTGGCCCAGGGTGGGCCCTTAGTTCTTATCTGATTAAGGTGCTAACACAAACGACACCAACCAACCAACCTATTCACATTCAGCTAAGGTATGAGATGGTGGTGGGACACAAACTCACACTGGCTGGTAGCTATATCTCTCCTCCGTCACCACTTTATAAATTAAATTTATTTATAAGAAATATTATCAACACTCTCTTTTAAACACTCTCTAACACTCACTCTCTTATTAGGTTAAATCAATGTGGATCATACATTTTAAAAATGAAACCCACATAAAGTGGTAGAACATCCATTAATTTTATTCAATGGGAGAGTGAATGTTAGAAAGTGTCTAAAAATGAGTGTCGCCGGCACTCTTCTTTATTTATTATCCTTCTATTGTGTTGTTTTGTTTTAATTTGTACACGGGGGAGAGGGGAGGAACCTGTCTATTCTTCACTCAGTACGGTCAAGGACAGGTGTTCTTTCAAACCTTCAATTATTCATCAACATCAACAACCTTCTACATTTCTAGTTTTAGATCGCTGAAATTAATTCACTCACTTCTATTTATATATCGGTAAGTTACAGTACTACTCTTGTCTTCTTCAATGCTGTAATCTGTTTCTTTATTTTATTTCTCAAAATTTCAAAGATTGAATTTTATAACCGATCAATTCACTTTCGCTTAAGGTTAAAAATAATACGTCCTTGTACCCAAAGTAATTTTTCTTTAAAAACTCAAGTTAAGCATTAAATAGATAAGACTTTTAATAAAAGTTTATTAAAAGAATGCATTTCCCACATCATAAGTCGGTTTGGAAGGATGAATTTTACCTCAAATATCAACATAGTATCAAAGTATATTGATCAGATCACCTATCATTTATATATCGTAAGGACCAGCACCTAGCCCAAGAGTGCTGAGGCACTCCCCACCAATATAGTTTGATTATAATCATGTCATGTAAGTATAACTCGAATGGTAAAAGTCGTCGATGACATTTGATATGTTGGAGCGTGAATTTAATCTTACAATTTTCAAATGAGTTAAAATGAATTGAGATTTGTTTGTGCTATTTTGGATATCAACAAATATGAATTATGTCTTTACTTTTTTTTTTTTTAAGGATGAATTATGTTTTTACTTATTCGCACATACATCCTTAAATGTATTATCTTTTTCTTCTTCTTCTTATAATCAAGACATGAGATTATCTTAGCTAATAGTTGATTCTATAGCTAATATAAATATAATTAATTATACTTGTAGTTTTTTCTCTGTAGTAGATGTTTGCCCTAAAATATAATGAAATCCAAATGTCAATGTGTGTCATCATATCCTTAGCCTTGGCCATGGTCAATGTATGATGTATCTACATTTTCGATTAATTGAAAGCTGTATTCAACAACTGATTATTTTTATATCTAAAACTTATGAAATAATATAGCTTTGCTAATCACCGACAGGATATATATATATAACCTTTCATCCTTATTTGGTCAAATATAATTCACAATTAGTTCGTAAGTAACAAGTTACATAGTTTGAGCCATAAAAGCCGAACTAAAAAAACAGAAAGGAAAGAACAAAAGCAAGAACTAGTACAGGAAATCTTGAACATGAAACCTTAAATTTAAATCCATAACTAACTAATTAAAGGGACTATGAATATTGGTCGTCCAATTAATCTGTGAAACACTGAAACTTACACATCTATACGGGTTGTGGCTAAATAAAATAATAAACACTAAAATGTAGGGTCCTTGACGGTGCATTAGTATAATTGTGGGTGGATTAAGAGTTGATTAATATAGTCAACGAGAAATATCTAACTTTGCTGTGTTGACTAACTGTTGCTCCATTTCCCAACTTAGCTTTGGAGCCACACCACAGTGCTTTGGAACATATTCCTGTTCAAAGTAGAAAATCAACGGTTCATATAATTTTCAATAATTTGAGCACACCGTGGGTGTTGTCCGTCCCAATCATGTGCAGATCTATAATTAGATGTACAAGTGTTAAATGTACGTGGAATGAAAATGAAACATTGACAATAATAATGTACGATGATGAGAATAAAATAATTGAAAGTGTAGGTACCTCAAGTTTGCACATGAGGTCTTGGGCAGTATGGGCAGATACAATAATGTGACGGGCAGCTGGTGTTACAAAACCTTCATCCACAGCTTTGTCCATGAATGCCAGCAGTGAATTGTAGTAACCATCCACGTTCAACAGACCCACCTACAACCCCCAATGCGTCCCATTCATTATTATTATTTTGTTAGTTTGTTATTATTATTATTATTACCAATTTTACATTTTATTCCCATTTTTATACTAATATGCATTATATACGTTATTTCCTTTTTCAATTTCAATCACCATAATAGTATGTCCTTTACTTTGACTTCTTCAAACAAAGGAATATCTTGTAATCTTACCGGTTTATCATGGATACCTAGTTGAGCCCAGGTAATAATTTCCAATAGTTCTTCGAGGGTGCCATATCCACCTGTTTGGAATTTAAATTTGAAACATATTAGATTAGTAATACTTTTTGTTTGGAAAGGGGTGGTAATAATAGTATAAACTAAATTTAAAATAAAATAAAATAAAATAAAAAGAAACAAAGTAAGGTAATAAGGTACGTAACTGCATAACAGTGCATCCATAATAAAAGATCAGAAATAGGATAAAGTCACCGCCAAATTGTTATACAACACATACTGTTGACAAATACAGTTATCTTGGGATAGCTACTAGCAAGTGCCAAAGTGTCTTGCAATTTTCAAAATACTATACCAAATATATTTATATTAACAACGATGATAGTTATAATCTATCATATTTATTACATAATTTTTTTATTTACTTTTCTCTCAAAGTGTTTAATGGTTGTAGGAGTGTTTAAAAATTACTTTCTTGGTTAAACCTCTTTAAATCGGACAGAATTGACCAGTTTATCCAAGAATTGGACACTCCATAGTTAACTGGTTCACAATCTTATAAATGGTTGGATTAAATTGGTGTTTGACTGATGTTGAAATGATTGAACGTAAGTGTAATATTTATTGTTGATATTGATTTATTTAGAAGAATTTCTTATCTTTTTAACAAATTTTGCATGTTGAAAATTTACAAAATCAATGTATAATTACAATTATTATAGAGGTAAAAGAAAATAAATTGAATTGAATGAGGTGATAATGATTTGAGACATGATGTGTAATTCTCGTTATGTATCTACCACACGTGTGCATATAATATATATAAGTTGGACAAACCTGGTAAGGCAATAAATGCATCAGCTTGTCGAGCCATTTCGGCTTTGCGTTGGTGCATGTCCGATACAGCTCTTACTTCTCCCACTGTCTCTCCAGTTATCTAAATTAACCAACTATACACTGTTAATTAACTAATTAAACTAAAAATACACATTTAATTTTATATAATGATTGTAAAGTGCGTACCTCTCTTGGCATAAGTGTCTTTGGAATGACTCTACATAAGAAAGGAAAGGAGGAAGAATGATGAATAGAATAGAGGAATAAGGAATTGAAGAAAAAGAAAGGAGGGTACCCTAAGACGTGGCGTCCACCATCATAGACAACTTGTGAGATACGACCCATCAACCCTATGCTTCCTCCTCCATATACCAAGTCAATGTTTCTTTCCACCTACACCATACACACACTTGACACTTTTATTATTTTTCTCTAATCAATTAATATATATTATTCAAAATGTCAAACTTAACTTTCAAGATATAGATCGAACAGAGGAAACAAAAAACAAGAGGAAAAACAGGACAATACCCTGCTTTGGTAAAATATCAATACAACTCAATGTGAAAGAACTAGCTTTAAAGTAATTATTTACATGACAGAAAAACAAAGTCATATATATTTTGGTTTATGTGTATTCCAATTCCAATAAGAATCTAAGAAATAGCTAATTGAATATGAACATGCATGAATGAATACTTGCCAGTTGTTTTCCAAGCTGAATAGCAGCAATTTGGTAGCTAGGGTTTTTTCCAGGGGTGCTACCACAGTAAACACAGATGCGTTTGAACCTAGACTTGATCATTGGTAGTTGTTGTTCAATTTCCATTAAGAGGAAAATTAAGAGAATTAAGTATGATTAGTTTTGGTTAAGAGGAGAGTTAAAGAAGGGACAAGAAAAGAGAATAGGATAGAAAGTAGTGAACGTGTGTGTGTGTGTGGTAGTGAAGTGATGTGAAAAGGGAAATTATGAGGAAAAGAAAGCAGAACAAGGAAGCAAGGAGTCAGCAATCACTTTAAAATCCCAATATCCAAAAGTGAATAACAATTTGTGTCATTGCTTATCCCTCTTTATAGTATCTCTTGCTTTGCTTTCTACTATTTCTAAATTTAATTTAATAATGAGAGATAGATATTCTATATCCATCTTAGTCATTTCATCATCCTTTCTCTCTCTATCACTATATCATCTCATATATAATATATGTCATATCTTTTTTCTCTTCTCTCCTCTCATGACATATTCTTCCTTGAATTTTGGTTGATACTCCTTTATCGTTTTGTTTTTCTTTTCTAATTCTCGGATACTATCATTTTCATGTATTTTCATGTGGTGTAAATTTATCTAGACCTAACTAACTATATATACTTAATGCGTGTAGAATTTTAACACATACATATGTTTAACTTTATGTTTACAATAATACACATGTGTTTTAAAATTGCACACTAACTATATATATAACTTTATTCAGGTATGTAATTTTAATGCATTAAAATAAAACAATCAAAGTTTATCATGTTGGAGTATGTTAGTTATCCCCATTAAAATCAATAGTCAATACATCATCGACAATGAGTTAGTCCAAGTAGTGAAGGACTAAGTCTATGAAGTAAGTAGTCAGAAGTTTGATCACTAATTTTTATTATAGAAAAAAATCTTGTTGGAATGAGAGAATTTATCTTACTTGTCATAAATTTTGCGACAAAGATTAATCACCGTTAAATGATGGTAGAAACTTAATACTGATAACCTTTTTTAAAAAAATAAATAGCTAATAAACAGGTTTATTCGACATAAGAGGTCATTTGAGTGATCCAACCTTAAAAAAGACTACTCAAATTGTTGATTTTTTTTGTAATTTTTTTATTAAAAAAAATAAAAAAAATTATATGATTTATCTAACTAGCAAGCATGTCCGTTTTAACTTAAACATAATATTGAATATATCATAACCTCAAGAAATAGTATGATCTATCTATCTAGAAGATTGCTTTTCTGACATAGAAAAGTTTACAATGACACAAGAAAATTACTTAATAGCCTATAGCGGCAGTTAACAGCCGCTCAAGTAACCGACGGCAGTTAACAACCGCTGGCACCAGCAGCAGTTAACTGTCGTTCACACCAGTAAACAGAACCAGTGCAATCTGTAATGGTTTTTCCAGCCATTTTGGCATGTTTGTACCAGTAATTTCAAACGACAATTCCGCATGAAATCAAACCGAAACAACAACATCCAGCAATCCCAAAGATCAACATTTTATAGTTTATCAATTAATCGGTAACATTACAGAAAACCGATAATGCGTTAACGTTTCACAATTGTTTGAAATGCGTCAAATTTTGCACATTATGCAACACATTACACGTAAAGTACATGAATTTATAATAAATGCAAAACTCAAATATATTGATATATAATTTCGAAAAGTGAATAAATAAATTATTGTTCCATTCGATATCATAACTTATATAGTTGATTCTCAATAATACATGTTCCTAACTTATATAGACGACTCATTACATTACATTCGGGAATGTACCTTCCAATTACAACAATTATGTTACCTCTGAATGAGGTAAATTCAAACTTGCTAAGCAGCAAGACTCCAGTATCCGACCGACATTTCTATTGTTCCATTCAAAATATTAAATTCTAGTTAGGCTTTGTTTAAATGACGGTATTCAAGTGTCAAAAGAATAAGGTCCATTCCTTGACACTTCAATACCTTCATTTAAACCCGCCTAACAAGAGTTTAATCTTTTGAAAGGAACAATAGAAATGTCGGTCGGATGCGGGAGTCCTGCAGTTTAACAAGTTTGAATTACCCCATTCATAGGAAGACAATTGTTGTAGTTGGAAGATGCATTCAGAAATATACCTTCCAACTACAACAATTATCTTACCTTTAAATGAGGTAAGTTCAAACTAGCTAAGCAGCAGGACTCCAACATTCGTCCGACATTTCTACTATTCAATTCAAAAGATTAAATTCCTGTTAGGCTTGGTTTAAATGACGGTATTCAAGTGTCAAAAGAATGAGGTCCATTCCTTGACACTTCAATACCTTAATTTAAACAAGCCTAACAAAAATTTAATTTTTTGAAAGGAACAATAGAAATGTCAGTCGAATGCTTGAATCCTGCCGTTTAACAAGTTTGAATCACCCCATTTAAAAGAAGACAATTGTTGTAATTGGAAGGTGCATTTCCCTACCTAATCGCGATCTTCTGGCGGAATCAAACTTTTGATGATATCTTCAGTTGATCTCAGCAACGTTACCCGCATATCGATCCACTGAAACATGTTGTGCTCACAAAACATGCTCTTCACGTTTTCGTCGTTCTTTAATTCCGCCCAAGTGAATGATATTCTCCCCTCGTCGAGCGCTGGACGTTTATACCAAACTAATTCCACCCTCCTTATGTCTCTGGGGTTGACTCCTCGGTTGAATTCATTAAGTTGATCCTTGAGACCTCTTAACGTTACACCAAGGCACCAAACCTTCAACCTCTGAGGTTCTCCGCCGTTGAATTCTGCATGAACGTCGATCCACCCGGCCATTGTTTCAAATCTACACAATTAAAAATTAAAAATAATCAATGAAAAACTCATTCAAACACTTGTAGTGAAAATTTTACATAAACCCTAAAAATCTTAAATAAACCTTAAAAAATTTATAAAATTCAAAAAAAAAATAAAATTATGCAATATAACTCCATTATAACCAGTATTCATAATATTTGTTAATAGCATTTCAGATCTACAACATAACTATATTAAAACTAAATAAATCAAACCCTAAAAAATTTATATAATTCGAAGAAAAAAAAATATAAATTTAAGCAATATAACTCCATTATAACAAGTACTCATAATATTTATTAATAGTATTTCAGATCTACAACATAACTATATTAAAAAATAAATTCAAAATTTACAAATTAAACTACAACTAAAATTATAAACATGTATACTAACTAAAATTTATCACAATAGCATAAGTGATAACTTGTGATTTAGTGGAAAAAAATTGGATGATTTGGTAGAGTTTTTTTTAGAGAGAGAGAGTGAAATTTTTGAATTTGTAGAGAGTTATGGTGATGATAGAGTGGCTGGAAGTTGGGTTATGTGTCTTCTTATGTTACGAACACAACGGCAGTTAACTACCGCTGACACCAGCGGCAGTTAACTACTGACGGTTTTTTCAGCAGTAATTAACTACCACTGGGGACCCTAACATAATTTACTTGTGTCAATGTGAAGTTTTTTATGTTAAAAAAGCAATTTTCATCTATCTATTATATACATCAACATAGGTCAGTTTCAAATAGTAGCGGTTCTTGGTGGGAGCCCAAGGTGGCCATGACTCCCCCCACTAAAACATAAATAATTTGGATATTTTCTCTCTGGCACCCTCAGTCTCACATGACACCCCCACCCCAGTAGTCTCTTCTCAATTGGGTTGGTTTTGATTTTCTAAGGCTAGGATAGGCTACCTAGTTGGTAGATAATAATTTGAAGCTTTGGTCTTGTATTGGAGTTGTTGTGGTGATTTTTTTTGGATGAAATTGTATACGACTTTCATGAATTTCAATTATAATATATAGTTAATATTAACCGCTTCCCCTAATATTTTGAGCAAGATCCGTCACTGGTTTCAAGAATGAATTAGTTTATTAAAAAATATAATGACTTTAGTTACCATTTATCTTCTAATTTTACTTGGTTATAAAAGGTTTTTTTTTATCGGAAATAAAAAAATCACAACATCAATTTTCCTTTTTCCTTCTAACCATACAAATAAAAATAATAAATAGAAAGGACAGAGAATGATTGGTCTAAGTGGAAAATGATTTGAGATCATTAAGCATGTGGTCAGAGTTCGATTTCTGACTGATACGTATGAAAAAATTCAGTTAGAAGAGGACAACTCATTTTGTGTGTCTTACAAATATTTTGACGAAGATTAATCATTGTTAAACTTGAAGCAAAAACTTTGTATCAATATATCACTATATCTCTAGAAAAAAAAAGTAGGATTTTACTTTTTCTCTCTATTTTTCAGTCCACTATGTAATTATTTTTCTTTATAATTTTCTTTGGTATTATTCTATATTTTTTTTTTAAGGTGGTATTATTTTATATATTCACTTCAATTGACGTAATCTTATCTCTCGGTTGATATTCAACATTGATTCACTGTATCATAGATGACTAATCCAATTCGATAGACCAAACCTTTATAATCGACTAGTATGCATGTTTTTTTATCATTCCAATAGTTTAAATAGACATACATGTTTTTTTTATCATTCCAATTCCAATAGTTTAAATGGACAAATTCAAAATTGTCATCAATGGTTGCGGGAAAAAATTAATCTTATATTTTAAAAGTTCGATCAAACATAGATGTGTGCATATTAATTTAAGTATGAATATGAGAATAAACGTGATAAGAACAGCTGTAATGATTGTTGCACTAATTACCGGACCAGCTTACTGGGCCTGCTAATTGCCCATCAACTTTAACAAAACAAAAAGAGAGAAATGATGATACTATAAATGCCAAGAAAAAGGACGTCTCATATAAAATTTAAATAAGGAAAATGGTAACTCAAAATTTAATTTCACATTTTTTAGTGAGAATCTTATTAACTATTGTTAATATTCTTTCTACCAATTTCTTTTGACTATTGTTATTACACTAAATTTTGGCAATCATGGAAACAAAGTGGCAGTTTGAAGCGTTAAGGACAACTAAAAATGACGCGTATTGTTTTGTCAAACCTTCCTTCCAATTGCTATAAACGTAGCCACTTCAACAAACTATTGTGTCTGTCATTTTCCCACTGAATGGAAGAAAGAATGTTTTAGCAATATTCCATCCACATTCTTCTTCTTCTTCGTCATCTTATTGCATTTCATTTTCATCTTTCCAATTTTTACAAGTTTCTTGGGACCCTGCCAAATTTTATTTATACCTTTTTTAAAATAGAGGAGTGATGTTCGAACAACCATTTCCAACAACTTTTGTGACAACTTTTTTTCTCTCTCTTTTCATTGGTCAAAAACAATGGAGAAAAAGGAAGAGGGGGAATAAAAGTATAATGTGAGTATGAGAGAGAAAATTGTCAAGAAGTTGTCACAAATTGGTTGTACAAATATCATTTCTCTTTAAAATAATCTTTCTACAAAATAAAAAATACATGTTACAATATGAAAATTACTTAAACTCGGTTTGGTAAAGAATCGTGGATAGCTTAAAAACTAACTTATAGCAGATAGACTTATAACAGATAACTTATAAGATAAATTATAATTGATAGCGGATAAACTAATTGATTGACTTTATAATGTTTGGTCAAATTAGCAGTTGAACTAAACTATAAATATGAAATGATATTAAAATGATCTATTTAATTAATATATTTTTTCAATTAAGATTGCGTGGATAAAATGAGATAAAGACTATATTCGATAAAAATAGCAGATAACTGATAAAAATAGCAATTAATTTGATGATGATTGACAAATGCAATGAGAAGACATTGTTGAAGGAAATGGGCTTTTGGTGTTAGGGCGCAAGCTATAAGAGGGTGGGTATGGAAGGAATGAAGAAGAGAGAAAGAACAAAGTGAGGAAGAAGGTGGAAAGAATGTGTTTTAAATTCAAATTTTGATGATTATGTTTTTTAATTTAGTCTCTATGTAAATATGCGTTTTTGGTTTTAGTCCGTCTACTAACTAGTTGCCAACTCATCAAGTGCCACGTATGCGTCCGTTAGCCAACAATGTGTTTTTTGACAGAAACTGACCGCAAAGACCAATTTCAAAAGGTTAAGTAAATAAAATGGTTGTTTCGCAACAAAAAAAATATACATGCACTAAAACAAAAAACGCACGAACTTACAGGGACCTTTTACTTATTTAAGCCAACATTTTTTATCAAGTTGTTTAGTAACTAGGAATTCACATTTTAAGGTAAATGATGTAATTAGTCTATGTTAGAAAATAAATACATTATTTTTTTAATAAATGAACTTTATTTTATAATAGATATCAGAGGATTGTATATTCAAAATTTGAGTGTATGTGTATATAATTTCATCTAAAAAAGTATCACTGTAATTTTGTCGTGTCATTTTTTTTAATTTCAATATGTGATTTTTTTCAAATAATCTAGTGACTAAAACATCATCTTTAAGATGAATAAGTGGAAAGTTCGAAGTTTAAACTCTCACTCCTGCATATATAATACAATGTCTCTACCAACTAAGTCAAACTTACGGAAATTATGTTCTATATATAATAAAAATAAATTGAGGCATAGTTTGTTTTAGCATAAAAATAAAGATAAGCGTGGAGTGTGGGTTTTCATGTTATCAATGTCATATCTCGTCGTCCTTTTCGGTTGGTGGCGCTACAAACATGGAGTGTGTGTTTTATGCCTTATTGTTCAATACTATTGAGCTTTGACTCAATCTAAGATTCTTAATATCTACATACTTAGTCAGTAGAATTGAGAAAAAAAGAAGTTTTTCATCGCCTGGCTGCCATAGCCTTTGATGACTGAGAGATTCCTTGCCTAAAACTTAATATATTTTTTTAAGGACTCTTTTTTTTTGAGAGAATATTTTTTAAGGACTTAATAGCTTCTTTGTTGATGTCAGCTGATAAGTGTCAAAAAAGAGTTAAATAGACTGTACATTTTAGGCACTTTGATTACTTGGTTTGCAAGTTATCCTGCGAAAAGCTCACAAATACTGAAGA
>Ga0315915_1002565_pt1 | contig 22944 bp, 27 predicted proteins | sample MpolbnodulesMG_FD_207738 | JGI IMG/M metagenome (GOLD analysis project Ga0315915, IMG submission 207738) | Medicago polymorpha root nodule microbial communities from Los Angeles, California, United States - branched nodules | ecosystem: Host-associated > Plants > Roots > Nodule | place: USA...
GTTCGCAGGTTGTTCGAGGCAAAGGTAAGGAGAAGGCTTCGGACTGATCGTGCTTATGGATCCATGCTTGTGCTGTCTAGTTTTATTATGTTATTGTAGCTATATGTATCGTGATGAGACTTGTTGCACTCATTTCATTAGTCTGATTATGCTTAAATAATGTAATATATGACTCTTGTATCTGAATCCCGACTTATGTCGCTTTCTGTATTGTAAGATTTAATGTATCCAGTATCAGTTTTTAACGAACGTATTAAGTATTCTAGACACTTTTAATACGGGCGTTACAGATCTGTTGCATTACTGGAGGAATATTTAATCGTTATACTATTACTGATGGATTTACATCCCTCAGTAAAGCAAATGCATGTGCGTTTACATTATTGGCGGAATATTTCCGCCAGTAATAAATCGTAGGTTCTTTATTGATATTACTGACGGATTGATCCGTCAGTAATGTAACTCACTGAATTATTGACGGATTTTACCGTCAGTAACTTTATTGAGGGTTTTTTCAATGTTATTGAAGGATTATTCCGCTAGTAATTACCAAGGGCCTAAATCCCTCAGTAATGCAATTTTGAATTGGTTAGTAAATTGGGGAATTCTTGTAGTGTAAGGTATATGAATGAGTGTTTATGTATTAGATTTTTATTATATATATAGGCATATGACGTTTGTTACTTTAGTACATAAGTACCGACTCAACTAATAAAAATATCGAAATTGTGGGTTTTTGTCCTATTTTGTATCAAAAAAAAAAAATCAAAATTGTTAAGTCGAAAGTCGTGATTAGCGTTTAAACCTTGACTCATCCACTTATATGTGTGTGAGTTTTAATAATTATTGTTATTTCGTCTATCTAAAAAACCATTTGCTACTTTCGCAAAAAAAAAAAGAAAAATTGCTACTTCAATTGTTTATTAAAAAAGAAATTTGGAGTATATGAATGGGTGTTTTTTTCTTAGGGAATGTGAATGGGTGTTTGCGTAACAGCGTTATTTTTATTTATGAATAAATGTGTGTCTAATTATGGACCTTTTAAAAAATAATTTTATAATAATAAAATAAAAGTAAAGTTTGCTAAAAATAATAAGGTTCTCTTTTTAACAGGTTCATGTTAGACGTGTCTAAATACCTAATTAAAAGAGTATATACTTTATGTGACTTATGATTTTTTAGGGAAAAATATTCTATTGATTCAATTTTTTAGTCAATCAACATTTTTTTTTTTTTGACAGATCATTTTGTTTGTTTAAGACTAGATTTAGATCCTTTAAAATATGAATTAAAATAAATATGATTGGAAAGGAATGCCTTCTAAAATGACTTGCCAAATTCTCCAACAAGTAGATACTTAACATAAAAAAAGAAATTCCAGCTAGTCATACTTTTAACCCTCCCTCACATGTAACTTTAGAGACATCTATATGATGCTGCTACCGGCTATTTCTATATATTATACAGTCCATTAATTAGTGTTGGTACGTCAAGTGTCCCCCTTCTGATAGAAAAATGATGGTTGAACACTTTACAAGTGAGAGATTAAACCTAACGTGTTTTAGGTTAAAGTGTGGTGTCCAGTACACTCACTTGTATGATTGTTCAAGACCGATTGGATGATTTGCGGACCCACCCAACAATTAGTTCCTTTGGAAGATTGTATACATATATCTTCATTGTGTTTCTTTGTTGTCACATGAGATAGCAAATTGGGGTAGTGAGTTGAAAAATGTATCTAGTAGAGAGCAAGGGAGGTGCCATAGTATGCATGTTGTTTAGCCTGTTCTTTTTGGGGACATGGCCTGCTGTGATGAATCTATTGGAAAGGAGAGGTCGTCTTCCTCAACATACCTACCTTGACTACACCATCGCTAATTTCTTGGCTGCTGTTATCATTGCTTTCACCTTTGGTCAAATGGGCACTGAAGGCCCAAACTTCTTGTCTCAACTTTCTCAGGTGTGTGCAGTGTGTATCCTCTTTCTTCCGTGGTCTTTATCAAGGGAAGGATCGATGCACTTATCACTACATATTTCAGTTTTTAAGTTACATTTAGCATGGAATGTAAGGTTCATCCTTGACAATCCTCTTTTTAGATGGTGTTTTAAGTCATGTGAGAACCAAGGTTGTCAAAATCGGGATTTTGCTTCAGTTCAAAAGAGAATAGCAAAATCGCAACTAAAATTGAAGGATTTTACCCAACTACTTTTGTATAATCAATATAAGAAATTGTAAAATCGCAATCAAATGGATTTTACAAAAAAAATAAAATAGTAAATATATGTTATAAATGGTATATAGTCATAAATGACTTAGTTTATAAGAAATCGTAAAATCGCAATCAAAATCGATGTATTTTGCATATACTACTATGGATTTGAGTCGTTGAAGGACAAGAAAGTCGCAAAATCCTAGATTTTAGGATGAGTCGGGTTATGACAACAATGGTGAGAACTATTATACAAGCATGAATTCTTACTTTTTTTTTGGGAGTATAAACAAAAGCTTTATATACATTAGAAATAACTTACCCTTCAAATCTTTTCTGAGAAGTTTAAATGATCATTTATATTTGTCTCTTATTGACATTTTATTATTGATGAGTGTGGTGTTTGATGCAGGATAACTTGCCTTCTGTTCTATTTGCAATGGCTGGTGGGGTTGTCCTCAGCATTGGAAACTTGTCCAGTCAATATGTTTGGGCTTTTGTTGGCTTATCGGTTGCTGGAGTTGTCACATCAAGCATAATTGTTGTTATAGGTATCTTATGCTCATCATATATATTATGTTGCTTTGTATTTAAATAGAAAATCCATTGTAATTTATTTATAGGTTGCTTTGTACCTCTGATATTGAATTTTATTGAACTTTTTTTGTTTTTGCTTGTGTTACAGGAACAGTCTTGAATTACTTTTTGGATGGCAAAATCAATAAAGCTGAGATTCTTTTCCCTGGAGTTGGTTGCTTTTTTGTTGCAGTTTGTCTCGGCTATTTTCTTCATTCATCAAATATTGCTGATAATCAGGCTAAGCTCAAGGATTTTGCAATTGATTACAAAGATGTAGCACAGTATGTTTTGTTTGTTTCTAGTGATGTTTAGAGCCTTTTTCTAATGTGCACAAACAAATTAGTGTTGCATCATACACTAGTATATTTTTTTGGATTGGATCAATAAGTCATATCAAATTATACTTCATCTAATGGTAAGACTTGTTAATCCACGGTTGAAACAAGCTTTGTGCATATGGTGCTATTGAAGCTGTTTGTAGTTTGTTTGGAGTCTCACATTTTCTCGAGTTTTCGGGTTGTTAAGTATATGTTGTGAATTCGTTGTGAAAACCACACCAATAAAAAAACTTGATGCGTGGAGCAAATTAAAAACCAAACAATCAAATCAAGCGGGTGACAATTTAATTCAAGCAAAAATAAACAGCAAGAGATAAAAGGAAGATGGAGAACACAAGAATCTATTTACCCAATTCGGTCTAATGATGACCTACTCTGGGGGAGAGAGCAGCTCCCCGTTTCACTATAATGATATGAGTTTCTTTACAAAGAGATATTTAGGGTTACAAGAATCAGTTTTCAAACCTAATTCTACCCAAGTCCCAATCTTTTCCCGTGACCAAGAGACTCAATCGTAACAGTGTTTTGTTCAAGGTGAATCAAAACAATCCCAACCCTAATGTTTGTTGCCAAGAGAATTCTCTATAAATCCTAGTTTGTATGTTGGCTTCTAAACCCTGTTTTTCTACACAATATTCATCTGATACAAGGTTTATATTTATAGTAAAAGTATCCCAAAAAATTGGAACAAAATCCACGCTGAAATAAGTTTTTGTTTTTCTGCATCAGCGTAAAATCGTACTATGATTTCCCAGATCGTACTACGATTTTTCCAGAATGGGAAGTCCAAAAAACTTGTCCAAAATCGTACTACGATTTTCCACATCGTACTACGATTTTGACATATTCCCAAACTTAAATTTTGAGTCACTTTCAATAGTATATAAATGTGTTTGTGCACCCCATCCTTTAAGCTAGTTTTTGAGATAAGACCATTGTCTATTTAATGGATGCAAGACTCGTCTCACTTGTGCACTTGGTCATGTCCAGATATATACACCTAAGACCAAACTAATATATGCACATTTCCACCTACTCCACCTCCTATAAAATGAAAGAAAAAAAAGAAGAAAAGAAACTTATATTTTATTTATCATTGCTGAATTAATATTGAATCATGATTATAATGTCTTATTTTTTTAATCAAAACTTGATAGTAAATACATTGTTGGTTTTACCACAATTTTTTTTTTGCCAGGGGAACTAGTTTATCCACTTTGAAAGAAGCAAGTGAAGGTAACATTTTTTTGTTTCCTACATAGTGGGGTTGTCTTATTTGATTAATGTTGATATTTGTTTGTCACTTTCATTACATAAACAGTTGATTCAAAGGATTTAGATAATGGAAGTGATCCTACATGCAAAGTTAAAGTTGGAACTGCAGTTTTTCTCATAGAACTTGAGAAAAGAAGATCCATTAAGGCAAGTGGTTATGCCCATTGAAATTTTCACAAACCATTTCTCTTTATTGTGGAACAATGAGATCTGAGTTTTAAACAGCGACCACGATTACTCTGCACTGCATGACATTATATAGAGAAGAGAACAATGCAACAAACATGATCGCAATTGAGGTTGCGATGTTATTGCATAAGCCTTTAAAACCTTTATATTATGATCGCAGACCACAATTTAAAACTATGATTTAGACAAGAATGATGTTATAATAACACCCTTTTGTTAAACCATTTGCAGGTGTTTGAAAAGAGCACTTTCATTGGGTTGGCTATAACTTTCTTTGCAGGAATTTCCTTCTCCCTATTCTCACCAGCATTCAATTTGGCAACAAATGACCAATGGCACACTTTAAAGAAAGGGGTTCCTCATTTGAGTGTTTATACTGCCTTCTTTTATTTTTCAGTCTCTTGTTTTGTTGTTGCCATCATTCTAAGCATCACCTTCCTTTACCACCCTGTCTTGAACTTACCAAAATCATCATTGAAAGCATATTTGAGAGATTGGAATGGTAGAGGCTGGGCCTTGTTGGCTGGTCTACTTTGTGGATTTGGAAATGGTCTTCAATTTATGGGAGGACAAGCTGCTGGATATGCAGCAGCAGATGCTGTTCAAGTGAGTTTTACACCTTTAATTTTTTTTTCCCTTCACTTACATAACTTTGCTACGGGGAGGAAATTTTTTATTCAGATACCTGATTCGATTTCTTATAAAAAAATAGAGAAATCATATTTATACAACTATTTTATGATAACTTTTGGGACAACTCTCTCTTGTACTTTTATTGTGTTCTTGACACTAAATGGCATATTACAATTGTCCAAGATGGAATTCAAGATTTTGTCCATTGAGGTCACATAGTCAAGCTCTAATCATTGAGCACTTTTTTTTTTTTATCTAAATGGTGTTGTTTGTACAGGCACTTCCACTTGTGAGCACTTTTTGGGGCGTTGTTTTGTTTGGGGAATATAGGAAATCATCAAGGAGAACATATACATTGCTTGGGAGCATGTTGCTAATGTTCATTGCAGCGGTTGCTGTGCTCATGGCATCATCTGGACACCGAAAATTATCATGAAACTACAACATAATTATGAACTAGTAACACTCGAAAATTGTAGCTAAATCAAGAAAAATGTTACTAATTAAATTTAGTAACATTTGAACAATTGTTAGGTAAAGCCCGTGTTACTAAAGAGCTTTAGTTACATTTTATAGTATTATCTATAACAATCAAAAAGTGTTGCAAAATGTTACATTATTGTAACACTTTTTGTATCACAAGTAATGATAAAAAAACGTTACATTTTAATTTTTGAGAAGTTGTAAAACGTGTTACAAAATTGTCTAAACTAAAAAATTGTGAATCTATCAAATTTGTCTTTGCTTAGACTTCAGTCATATTTGAATTAACTAATATTAGATCAAACTTCATTTAGATTTGCAACTCCAAATATGTTCTCATACAAACATTTGAAATTTGATTTCATAATGGAAATGAACTATGGAACACAAGGTGAATTACATACTAAAATGATCTTAAAAGTTTTCATCCAATGTAACATGTGGTCTAAAATTTCCCTTTGCACTTTTCTTATTCTTGCAACCATATTATCAGCCTTCCATTTAATTTTCTGCTTGATTCTTTTTGCTCCCAGTTGCCATTGTAAAGATTTTGAGTAGCAACACTCATTTCTTGAAAGTCTGGAAAGTGGATAGCATTTAACCAGTTGAAAGAGCCAAATAATAACACCTAAATTTTACATTAAAATATGAGCTCTTTGAAAGGATGTTATAAATTGCACATATGCAGTCAGTTTTCCAACAACAGAGAATCATAGAGATCTCATTAAAGCTTATATACTCCAATTTATGGTCACATCAAAATATGAAGAAAAAAACAATGAAATGCATTGACGCAGCCAAAAGAAAAAACCACAAAGATACATTGGAGCATATGTTTATAAAAATGAACTTTAACATAAATTATACACTATTGTAAATAACAATCAAGCATGAATAGAATATTTTAATACTTGGTGCTTGGCGAGCCTTCTGCAAATGGCTCTAATCTTCTTTGGGTGAAGATCAAGTGGCAAATACTTCTTGTTTTTGTAAAATCAACCCATTAGAATTAGAAAAATATAAAGAATTGATTTTTACATCTTGGAGAGCTTGTTGGGTGCACCACCGGTGACCTTAGCAACAAAGAGCAAAGCGAGTTCAGCCTTGAGGTCTTTGAGCTGAGCCAACAGATCAGCTTTGGTATTATGCCTTCAGAGGAATAACCGTTTTCCACCACGAGAGTCAGTTGAAGCGGAAATGTCTTCATGAAGTATCTATTAATTAAAAAATTGATATCCATTGATTAAACAGAAATGAGTTTCGACTTATGAGTCGATAGAATTAAATAAAAATTGAACAAACATGAACTGATTTTCCAAATAGGAGAGAAAACTCACTGATAAACCAGATGTATATTCACATCATCTAAACGGTGTCGAAGAAATCGTATGGCAAGGGAAAATTGAAGGCGAAATCAAAGGTTGTAATAAATAAGGAATATGTATAAATATAAGATGACTGCCAACAGGACATCATCATATTCTCTCTAAAAAAACAGGACATCATCATATATAGTTGTTTCAAGGCTGTCACTCATAATGATGGTAACTATGATAACATATAGATTCCTTCTCGGCGGTTAACCTTTGAATTTTGCCAGATAAACAAATAGATTCAGACTTGCAAACAGATAAGCTTCATACATTTATCTCTTGATTCTATCCACTACACGACCATCTCTATACCTCTGATTTATGTAAGAGAAGTCCTTAACTTAGGTAAATTAACAAACTAAGACTTTAATGTTTAAATATTAAAGATTTTATGTAACTTTTAAGATAATGCTAATTGAAAACAACCACTTTTAACAATCCAATAATTATAATCGACGATGTTGAACATATAATATTTTTTTACAATGACGTGTGTATATATTAACATCATATTCAAAGGACTTGCTCTTCCTTGCTTCAGTATCAGATTGTGACATTTTAGGCCCTTCATATCTAGTCCCATTCCTCAAGGATACGTTTTTCCTTCCCAGCAGATTTGGAAGGTTTTGTTGTAGTTTCAGTGGAGTTGGGTAGTGAACCACTAGGTCTTTGACTTATTTTGTGGCTAATTGGCCCATTTGATTCTCAAAGTTCTTGATACTCGCACCTATAGCCTTTGGAATATAGCGATCTGGTCTCGTTAACAAAGGTTTTTGTTCATTCATGAAATCCTTTATTAGAGTAGTTTCCAATGATGAATTTCCTCCTTGGTTTGGTGTAGGGCTTGCTTGTTGAGTACAAGACGTGAAACCTAGTGGTGCAAGAGGTCTCGCTTGTCCACTTTGCCATGCAATTCCCTGATTAGACCAAATGAAGTTAGGGTGATTTTTCCATTCAGGGTTATAAGTGTTACAGTGCGGATTATTGTTTCTATCATACAGTTTTACACATAATTATCTGAAATGGGATTGGCAGAGCAATCATGATGTAGGTATCCCACCCTCCATAATACACACAAGAAGCTGAATTGGATACAGCTGCTACAACAACAATAGGTTATGCAAGAGGAGTTGCTATTGCATGTCATTTAGAGGGCTCTTCATCATATTGGTTAAACTTGTGTTGTGAATTCGATGAAAAATCACACCAATAACAAACTTGATGTGTGGAGCAAGTGATAATCAAGCAACCAAAACAAAGTGTATGGAACACTTATAATCACAAGCAAAAGTAGAAAACAACAAGAGAAAAGAAAGAGAGAACACAAAAGAATCTGTTTACCCAGTTCGGTCCAAATTGACCTAGTGTGGAGGAGAACAGCCCTCTGTTTCACTATAGTGATGAGTAACTTTACAAAAGAGATATCAATGGGTTACAAGAATAAGTCTCCCGCCTAATTCTACCCAAAGCCCCAATCTCTTCCCGTGACCAAGAGACTCAATCCTAATAGTGTTTTCCAACGTGAATCAACCCTCAAACTCTAGTGTTTGTTGCCAAGAGACAAACTCTATAAAACCCTAGTTTTGTTGTTGCCTTTCTAAACCCTTGTTTCAGCCCCCTCTATCTCCATGTTTACTCTGATACAAAGTCTATATTTATAGTAAAAATATCCCTCATAAATTGGAACAAAATCTCAGCCCAAAAATACGTTTCTGTTATATTTTTTGCTGGAAAATTCGGGCCCCAGACAGCACCATTCGAGCCCCGATTTTGACAGATTCAGCAAACTTGAATTTCTTCAATTTTGAGTCACTTTCACAACAATCTCCACTTTGACTCTAAATTAGTGATGATGCCAAACCATCAACCACCTTGCTTCTCTTTCCCTTGCTTCCCACTACACCAAGTAGCTCCACAAGTTTACACCCTAACCTCTTCAACCATCGGAATGCCTTCCGCCCTTTTGAAGATCCTTGTGTCCAAACTACTCAAGGAATTTTAGGTAGTTCCACAAGTGCACACCTTAACCCCTTCAGCCATCGGAATGTCTTCCCCTTTCTCGAAGGTCCTTGCAGTCCAACTACACTAGGAATTTTAGGTAGTTCCACAAGCATTCACCATAACCTCTCGAACTCAGGACATCTCCCGCTTCCATGAAGATCACCTTGCATCCAATCACCCTTGGCCTTTTTTTTAGGGTAATCCCGCAAGCCGTGCTATACATTCTTCAACCTCCGAAATGCCTTCCATCTTCATGAAGAAATCCCTTGCTCACCACTAGAGCTTAGCACCCAAGGTCCTCCATAGTCGTACCATTACCGATGTGTTCAACTCCACCTCAAGCTGAGCGTACTCTACCTCAACTAGCAAATGTGTACATCCCACTATGTCTTCCACCTTGAAACTCCACATCAACAAGTAGATCATGAGTATTGTTACCTCCGCCTCTCCAGACTGATCATGAGTATTCTTACCACCGCCTCTCCAGGCTGATGTTGAGTATTTAACACTCTCCAGACGATCACCGCTCCACTAGGCATCATTCTCAAGGTGAGACACATCTCTTCATCCTCCAACCAATATACCACCAGAGCACCTGCATCGTCATAACCCTCAAAGACGATTTGTGCAGAGTTACCATTAATCTCCGGACAATCCTTCATGAAGTGACCCATCTTGTGACAGTTAAAGCATTTAGACTTTGAATTGTTACCACTCTTTCTCCGGTTACCTCTACCTCAACCATTCCCTCTTGAAACACTTAGGCCTTCACCGTTTTCATCAGTTCTCAAGCCCTTGGATTTGATCAACTCCTTGGTTCTCAAAGCCGCTTGAACTTCTTCCATGGTAAAAGTGCCTTCTTTGCCATAGAGCTTGGTATCTTTGAGTTATTCAAAAGATTTCGGTAGAGCACACAACAAGATTATAGCTTTATCTTCATCCTCAAATTGCACCTCAATATTCTCCAAGTCATCAAGGATTTTGTTGAACTGCTTAAGTTGTTCCATGATGGCCTTTGACTCCACCATCTTGATCGAGTAGAGTTGTTGCTTTAGGAATTGCCGATGAGCCAAAGACTTTGTCATATACAAAGATTCCAACTTCTCCCACTTCGATGCCGCGGTTGGTTCCTTCGCTACTTCTCTCAAAACTTTATCCCCGAGGCACAAGACAATGACACTCCTGGCCTTGTCCACCATCTTGGTCTTCTCCGTTCGTGACATGGTGACCGATAACGCACCTTCACCCTTCAAAGCTTTCTCACACTTTTGTTGTATTAAAACCGCTTCCATCTTTACCTTCCATAACCCAAAATCTTTATCTTCGGTAAACTTCTCAATATTCCACTTTGAATCCATGGTACTTGATTATCCTTTGATCCTCGCCCCACGGTGGGTGCCAATTGTTGTGAATTCGATGAAAAATCACACCAATAACAAACTTGATGTGTGGAGCAAGTGATAATGAAGCAACCAAGCAAAGTGTATGGAACAATTATAATCACAAGCAAAAGTAGAAAACAGCAAGAGAAAAGAAAGAGAGAACACAAAAGAATCTGTTTACCCAGTTCGGTCCAAATTGACCTAGTCTGGAGGAGAGAGCAGCCCTCCATTTCACTATAATGATAAGTAACTTTACAAAAGAGATATCAATGGGTTACAAGAATAAGTCTCCCGCCTAATTCTACCCAAAGCCCCAATCTCTTCGTGTGACCAAGAGACCCAATCCTAATAGTGTTTCCTAAGGTGAATCAACCCTCAAACCCTAGTGTTTGTTGCCAAGAGACAAACCCTAGTTTTGTTGTTGCCTTTATAAACCCTTGTTTCAACCCCCTCTATCTCCAGGTTTACTTCGATACAAAGTCTATATTTATAGTAAAAGTATCCCTCATAAATTGGAACAAAATCTCAGCCCAAAAATACGTTTCTGTTATATTTTTTGCTGGAAAATTCGGGCCCCGGACAGCACCATTCGGGCCCCGATTTTGACAGATTCAACAAACTTCAATTTCTCCAATCTTGAGTCACTTTCACAACAACTTGCAACATGGGCAGCTAGAGTCGCGTTGACATTCACTTCAGGTAAACATGTAACCCTTTTTAATTAGAGTTATGATCCTTGCAGTTGGCCTCTCGTAGTTAGTTTTTTTACACCCTATCAATTCTAATGCATCAGTGCATGGTTTTGAAAGAACGACTCCTCTAGAGGAAACATCTAATGGGTTCCTTGAGGTGGGTAGAAACCCATTGTAAAAAGTTTCCAACTGAACACATACAAGAATATCATGGGGAGGAAATTTCTTCAACAACTCCTTGCATCTTTCTGATTCCTCAAATAGTGACTCCTTGTCATCTAGACTAAATAAGGTGATTTCATTTCTCATTCTAGTATTCTTGATATGAGGAAAATACTTGGTTAGAAATTTCTCACCTATAGCATTTCAAGTAGAAATGGAGTTTATCTATAGAGTTTAACCATCCCTTTACACGACTCCTAAGTAGGTACATGAATAGCCGCAACCAGAATGAATCATTAGTAACTTTAAATATTATAAAGTTTCTATAAACTTTCAAGAATTGCTTGAAATTGTAATGGTGATCCACTAAACTGCCCCACAATTTGCAACATTTAAATCGTCATAGGTTTGAATTCTAGCATTCTTAATAGGATAAAAGTGATTGGTTTGGAATTTCTCAGCTATAGTATTCCAAGTAGAAATAGAGTTTGTCTCTAAGGAATTTAAACAACCCTTTGCATGACTCCTAAGTGAATACGGGAATAGACGAAACCAGAATGCATCATCAGTAACTTCAAATATTGTAAAGTTGTTATCCATTTTCAAGAACTGCTAAAGATGAAATTATGGTTCCTCAAAACATGATCCACTAAACTGCCCCACAGTTTGCAACATTTGAATCATCATAAGTTTGAATTCAAATAATGCAGTAGTAATTTTAGGCGTCACAATCCCAATTCTCATAGGGCTTGATTCAAATTCAACATAGTCTCTAATTAACCTTTTCATGTAATTAGCCATGCCATGATTTTCTACCCTTTAAATGGTTCTACAAGTAATTAGTTGGGTTAGCTAACTCTTGGTAGTTGGTGATCCCTTTGATATCTCCTTATAAAGTGTATTAATTTTTAAGGTCAACTCTAAATTTTGATGTCAATTTCAAGGCCAGCTCTAAATTTTGATGTCAACATCTTATGCATGTAGAACTCAATTTCCTAGTTGTTGTTTCAACACAATGAGAAATGTAAGAAGCTCACTAACTAGAAATTTTACATTGTAACAAAAGGAGAAAATCCTTTTCATTTTGCACTTCAGTACAGAAGATGCTAAACACATCATATGACTCATCCTTAGTTCTGATAATTTTTACCAAAGTTCATCTGTTGTAGTCATCAACTATGACTAATTCATATTTCTTACCACTAATAGAGACAATACTTACTGGCCCAAAAAGATCAATGTGAAGAAGTTCCAATGCTCTGGAGGTTGAGACAATGTTCTTAGGTTTAAAAGATGTTTTAGTAATCTTTCCTCGTTAACATGTACCACATAGAGCATCTAAATGATACTTCAAATCTAATATGCCTTTAACGAGTTTTAACTTGCTGAGTTTAGAGATTAATCCCCAACTAGCATGTCCTAAACGTCTATGTCATACCCATTTTTCATAATTCATTGATAGAAGGAAAACTACCTTTTAATCAGTCAAATGAGAAAAGTTTATATTATAAACATTGCCTTTCCTTTTTTCAATGAAAAATATGGACTAATCAGATGGGTTGATGACTATGCAGTTGTTGTTATCAAACACTACTTCATAATCACTGTCACATAATTGACTTATGCTCAGAAGGTTATGTTTCAGTGCATTAACTAACCAAACATTTTTAATAGAATGGGAAGAAGAGTTACTAATAGTACACATACAATTTATCTTCCTTCTCTGGTTTCTTCCAAATCTCACACTTCCTCGCTCTTTCAGGATTGGGGTTTGGTACATATATTTTTCTCATGTCATGTGTCGTGAACAACCATCATTTTGGTACCATGATTTGTGCCTTAACTTTGTTGTAACGCATATCTGAAATAAAGAAAATTTCAAACATAGGTCCCCATATTTTTATGGGTCCTTAGGGGTTAGTTTTGAAGGACTTATCCTTTTTCATAGCTTTAGGCTTAGAGGCTTTTAGATTAAAGTAAGTTGTTGTATTTGAATAAGCTTTTGGCTTTGAACATTACCTCATCGTTTGTACTTTCTTCACACACACAGAACAAGCAGTAGGTTTTGACTTTACTAGATTGTGAACATCTTTAACTTGCTTACTTTCTGTGTATCCAATACCTTTTCCCTTGTTCCTACTTACACCATAGATCATGGGAGCTATCTTTCTTCTCTCAATGTCATTAATGAGAACTATTGAAGAGAAATTTCATGCATATTAAAGTGTCTATGGATATCAGAAGATTGAGATTCTGAGCAGAATCTGATTACTAACTCTGAGATCCTCAATCTTTTTCTCTAGACCCTTAGCTTCATTAAGAAGTACTTTATATTGCTAATTGGATCCTTAACAACAATGATTAACTCTTCACAAGTAAGTTCAACAAATACCTCATCATCATTATCTACATCAACATTAGAATCTGCATTAGAGGATGTGGATGCCATTAGAGCCAGACTTGCTTCTTCTTCATCAGAGTCAACATCCAGATGTTCTCATGTTATCATGAGAATTTTCTTGACTCTGTTTTTGAAAGCCTCCACCTTGAAACTATCCTTCTTAGGCTTGTCCTTTTGAAGTTCAAGACAATCAACAACAAAGTGTTCAAGCTTCTTGCAATGAAATCAAACCTTTGCTTCATCCTTCTTATCTTTGAAGTTGGATCCTCTAGCACCAATGTTTCTTCTAGAAAACCTTTTATTCTTGTTCAAGTATTGAACCCTCTTAGTCAAGAATGTCATCTCATCTTCATTAGAATCTTTTGCAAGATCTTCTTCTGGAGTGTCTTCTTTAGACTCTACAGCTTGAAGTTCTTTAACAAATTTGTCCTTTGACTTGAGAGCAATATATTTAGAATTTTTGGATGGATCATCCCCAAATTTCTCCATATCATATGAATCTTCAGAGAGTTTATCAGAGTCTCCATACCAAATTTGTTCAAATATTTTGCTTCATGAATAACAGTCACCTTAGGTCTCCATCTGATAGGAAGACTCATTAGATTCTTCTTGACATGATATGTTGTATTATAACTCTTATTCAGAACTTGCATACCATAGACATGAGTTTGAAACCTTCAGAACATTGTTTCAATATCTTCATCATCCTTCTTCTTAAAAGTTCATATTGTTGGACAAGAATATTTGTCTTGTCTTATGATGACCAACCAGTTTTTGCACTTGGTCATTTCTTTGATTTCTTTCAATTCTTGGTTGTTTGAATGATAATATGAATTTGTGATTTTTATGGATGGAAAATTTTAACGAAAATTTGATGAATTTTCGTGTAAAATGTGGGCTGGACAGAAAGTGAAGCTTTAGAAATAACAAAACTCAGAATGATGGAAAAAGATAGAAGATGGAGACACTCAAATTCCCAATCCAAGGAATATGATTGCCTAGTGTATGATCGCCACAAGAAACGTGGTTTCTTGATAAGATCAGATAATTGTCCAATTCAGAACCTAAGCTTTGGATTGCATCACCTATGTCTTGGTGGCCTATGTCCTCATCATTCCCTCCCTCTTGAAAAGAATTCGACCTCGAATTGAACTCATCATCACCTACATCAAAAGGAGACAAATTAGACACATCGAAAGTAGAACTTACCCCATACTCACCTGGAAGTTCTATCTTGTGGCCATTGTCATTGATCCTAGAGAGTACTTGAAAAGGTCCATCTCCCCTAGGTTGAAGTTTCGACTTCCTTTGCGATGGAAACCTTTCCTTTCTCATATGTACCCAAACCAAATCCCCGGGTTCAAAAACGACTTTCTTCCGCCCTTTGTTGGCATTTTTTGCATAGCTTTCATTTTTCTTTTCTATTTGAAATTTTACTTGCTCATGTAATTTTCTCACAAATTCAGCTTTCGCTTTTCCATCTTTATGCTTAATAATAGATGTGTGAGGCAATGGTAGAAAATCAAGAGGTGTTAAAGGATTAAAACCATACACAACTTCAAAAGGTGAATGTTGTGTAGTGCTACGGACAACCCTAATGTAAGCAAACTCTACATGAGGCAACCATTCCTCCCACATTTTTAAATTCTTTTTAAGAACAGCCCTAAGGAGAGTAGAAAGAGTTCTATTCACTACCTCAGTTTGTCCATCTGTTTGAGGATGACAAGTAGTGGAAAATAGTAGCCTTGTTCCCACCTTACCCCTCAAGGTCCTCCAAAAATGGCTTAAGAACTTGGTGTCACGATCTGAGACAATGCTTCTTGGTAAGCTATGAAGGCGCACAACTTCCTTAAAGAATAAATCAGCAACATGGCAAGCATCATCCACCTTTTTGCATGGGATAAAATGTGCCATTTTTTAAAACCTGTCCACAAAGAAAAAAATAGAATATTTTCCATTCTTTGTTCAAGGAAATTCAGGCACAAGCAAAGAAGTATACAAACCATGAGGCATAACTTTTGATTTTTCCTTTTTACACACAATGCATCTTTCATAAAATTTTTGAACATCAATTTTTATATGAGGCCAATAAAAATGTTATTGCAAAAGTATTCTAGAGTTTTAGGAACCCCAAAATGCCCCATTAACCCTCCCTCATGTGCCTTCTTCACAAGTAATTCTCTAATGGAACTTTTAGGCACAAATAGTCTTTTTTTGTTTAAATAAATAACCATTGTGCCTAAAATATCCATTGAGGGCAGAATTCTCACAAGCTAAAAACTTTGAATAAAATTCAAGATCACTTTCATACAACTCTTTAATATGCTCAAGACCAAAAACTTTTGTTTCAAGAGTAGAAAGTATACATACCTTCTTGAAAGTGCATCTGCAACTACATTTGCTTTGCCTTTCTTGTGCTTAATCACATATGGAATTGTTCAAGAAATTCAACCCATTTGGCATGTCTCTTGTTCAACTTACCTAGCCCTTTTAAATGTTTCAAAGATTTATGATCACTATGAATGAAAAATTCTTTGGGCAGTTGGTAATGTTGCCAAGTTTGCAATGCCCTAACTAAGGCATACAATTCCTTATCATAAGTGGAGTAATTTAGGGCAGCCCCTTTTATTTTCTCACTAAAATAAGCAATTGGATGACCTTCTTGCATCAAAACAGCGCCAATTCCAACATTGGAAGCATCACATTCAATTTCAAAAGATTTAGAAAAATTTGGTAATGCAAGTATTGGTGCTTGGGTGAGTTTTTTACTAGGGCAGCAAAGGCTTGCTCTTGTTTCTCACCCCATTTAAAACCAACTTCCTTTTTAACAATTTCATTAAGAGGTGCAGCCAAGGTACTAAAATCCTTTACAAACCTCCTATAGAAACTAGTTAAGCCATGAAAACTTCTTACCTCACTTACATTTTTGGGTGTTGACCATTCTTGGATTGCTTTAACTTTCTCTTCATCAACATGGACACCTTAAGAGCTTATAACAAATACTAAGAAAATCACATGATCGGTGCAAAAGACACATTTTTCCAAATTGGCATACAGATTTTCTTGTCTTAGCACATGCAAAACATACCTTAAGTGACTGCAATGATCCTCCAAATTTTTGCTATATATCAAGATATCATCAAAATACACAACAAATTTTTCCAAAAATTCTCTCAAAACATGGTTCATTAATCTCATGAATGTACTAGGTGCATTAGCTAAACCAAAAGGTATTACCAGCCACTCATTCAAACCATATTTTGTTTTAAAAGCAGTTTTCCATTCATCCCCCTCCCTAATTCTTATTTGATGATACCCACTTTACAAATCAATTTTCGAAAATAATCATGCACCAAATAATTCATCAAGTAAGTAATCTAACCTTGGGATTGAATGTCTATATTTGATGGTAATGTTATTAATAGCCCTACAATTAGTACACATTCTCCAACTACCATCTTTTTTTGGGACTAAAATAACAGGAACAACACATGGACTTAAACTTTCTCTTACCCATCCTTTACTTACCAATTCAGCAACTTGTTTTTGAATCTCGAGTTTGTTGTGAATTGCTTCGGTAGGCTGGCCTATTAGGCAAGGATGCTCCTGGAACGAGGTCAATGTGATGTTCAATACCTTGTATAAGGGGTAAACCATTTGGTATCTGCTTAGGAAACAAGTCCTCAAATTCCTGCAAAAGAAATTCAACACAACTTGGAAAATCTTGAGTGTTAGAAGTGTTAGTCAACAAGGTCATCTCTTTGCAAAATAGCAAATATAGAGGCTGTTTAGTAGCAATGACATCTTTTATCTCTCCTTTTTTTGCCATTAGACTTTCTGTCTTTCATCCTTCTTTTTTTTAATTCTTTTCTTTTTCTTTTTCTCGTTCATATTTTTCTTTCATTTTCTTTTGATCTTCTCTAACATCGCTAGGACTCAATGGTGCAAGAGTGATCTTTTGACCAAAATGCACAAAAGAGTACTTGTTGGTACGACCGTCATGATGGACACTTCTATCAAATTGCCAAGGTCTCCCTAACAGGAAATGACACGCCTCCATTGGTACTATATCACACAACACAACATCTTCATACTTCCCAATTTTAAAACAAACCTCTACTTGTTTGTCAACATGCATTTCTAAATTTTCACTAAGCCATTGAAGTTTGTAAGGCCTAATGTGAGGTTTTGTTTCTAACTCCATTTTAGACACCAAGCGTGTACTAACAACATTAGTACAACTACCTCCATCAATAATCAAAGAGCATACCTTTCCTTGCATAAGACATCTTGTATGGAAAAGATTTTCCCTTTGATTTGATTCTTCCTCCTTGGCTTGGTTCCCCAACATCCTCCTAATCATGAAAAGTTCTCTACTTCGTATTTCTTCATCCTCCTCTCTACAATCCTCTTCATATCCTTCAAACTCCTCATTGTAAACTTCCTCAACCACCTCTATAAGCATAGTTCTCCTTGTTGGACATCGGAAGCTATATGGCCTAAGCCTTGGCACTTGTAACACTTAACAACCTTTTTAGTTGAAACAACTTGAGAAGGATTAGTCGAAACAATTTTACTTTTGTTTTCAACTGTGGCCTCTTTAGATGATGATGCACCCTCCTTTTTAAAGATACTTTTTCAATTTGTAGAATTAAAATTTGTAGTGCTCTTTCTCATTTGGCTCTTTCTCTTGAGTTGTTGTTTAACTTAATAGCTTGATGTACCAAATCCTCCAATTGCACATAGTGATGCAGCTCCACTATGTCACGGTTTAAGCCATTAAGGAACCTCGCCATGGTTGCTTCATCTTCTTCCTCTACATTGGCTCTGATTTTCGCAACCTCCATCTCCTTATAGTACTCATCTACACTTTTGTTGCCTTGCTTGATACTTTGTAATCTATTGTGCAAATCTCTACAGTAATAGGATGACACAAACCTTCTTCTCATGAGCCTCTTCATCTCTTCCCACGTTTCTATGGCTAGTTCATTGGACCTCCTTCTTTCTTTCACTAATTGATCCCACCACACCAAGGCATATTCTGTAAATTCAATGGAAGCAACCTGCACTTTTTGAACATTAGTATAATTGTTAAAAATAAAAATCTGTTCAATTTTCCTTTCTCACTCTAAGTATGCCTCCGGATCACTTTTTCCAATGAAAGATGGTACTTTGATTTTGATACCACTCAGCCTATTATCATCACGCCTATGTCCTCCATTATTTATCACTACGCCATTTTGTTGTATATGTTCTAATTTCTCAATTTTCTCATGAATGGCTTGAGTCTCTTCTCTCATCATTGCTGTCATACGAGTCACGAGAGCATCTAACAGCAATTTATTTTGTGGATTAAACTCTTCACTCATTTTCACACAATTTTCTCTTTTAGTTCTTTAAAGAAACCAAAATCAATCAACAAAAGATACTAAATTTCAAAATGACAAGCACGCACTAAACAACCAAAAGGAAACAAAACAAACAAAACAGTAGGGAGAAAAAAAAACAAAATTCACAAAGATAAGAGAAATAGAAAAAAAAATGTGAGATAAGAACAATTAGCTCACAAAATTTAAAAGGACTAGAGTGTGTCAGCAACAATTTATTTTATTTTTTTTGTTGAATCACAAGTTAAACAACCAGAATATCAATTTATTTTTTTCAAATTTTTTTCTGATTTTTTTTTTCTTCGAATTCAATAACTCAAATGGAAATAAAAGTGATGGAGAACTTGGAATAACAATTTTGAACAAAGGTCCAATTCAAACCTTGCTCTGATTTCCACTTGATGAACAACAGTTTGGGCACTTGGTCATTTCTTTGATTTCTTTGAATTCTTGGTTATTTGAATGATAATATGAACTTGTGATTTTTATAGATGATGAATTTTAATGAAAATTTGATGAATTTTCGTGTAAAATGTGAGCTGGACAGAAAGTGAAGCTTTAGAAACAACAAAACTCAGAATGATGGAAAAAGACAGAAGATGGAGACCCTCAAATTCCCAATCCAAGGAATATGATTGCCTAGTGTATCATCGCAACTAGAAATGTGGTTTCTTGATAAGATCATGTAATATCCCAGACGACTTTAGCATTGTCGACTAACCCTACAAACCAACACGAGTCTTTTCAGCGTGTTTTGTCCTCACTCGCACACTTAACGGGAAACTTCCCCGTAGGTCACCCATCCAAAGACTACTCAAAGTCAAGCACGCTTAACTGGAGTTCTTATGGAATGAGCTACCAAAAAGAAGATGCATCTTGTTGATATAGGTAATACCAAACAATTCTTATAAGCCTCCCTTCAACCATGCAGTCTCATACTTGCACGACCTCGGGATCCCTCTCATTCCAGTGTGATTCGGTTTGTCTAGAAGTTGTCAGGAGCCGCTCATTGTCGTGCCTTGTGCACCGGCGACCACTCTCCTCCCTCGTCAGCCTTGGGTGTTACATGCCCACCAGCTTTCGCTTGGTTTGTCCCCAAACCACACCGTACTGGGAGTGATCTGCTCTGATACCATTTGTAACATCCCAGACGACTTTAGCATTGTCGAATGACCCTATAAACCAACACGAGTCTTTTCAGCGTGTTTTGTCCTCACTCGCACACTTACCAGGAAGCTTCCCGGTAGGTCACCCATCCAAAGACTACTCTAAGTCAAGCACGCTTAATTGTGGAGTTCTTATAGAATGAGTTACCAAAAAGAAGATGCATCTTGTTGATATAGGTAGTACCAAACAATTCTTATAAGTCTCCCTTCAATCATGCAGTCTCATACCTGCACGACCTCGGGATCTCTCTCATTCCAGTGTGATTCAGTTCGTCTAGAAGCTGTCGGAAGCCTCTTATTGCGGTGCCTTGTGCACCGGCGACCACTCCCCGCCCTCATCAGCCTTGGGTGTTACAGATTAGATAATGGTCCAATCCATAACCTAAGAGCAAATACTCTCAAATTACACAAAGTCTAAAAACTTAGCAAAATTCTCTATTTTTCATGTGAGTTACACGCCCCCCTTATATAGGAATGGCATTTTGATTCTGATCTAAACATAAAAAGACTTCAGCCATTATTATTTGGAGGCTAAATAATTACAAGAAATGTTACATAATGGAGAATAACTCATGGGCTGCCATTGATGATGATTGTTTATTAGAGGAGTTTCAGAATTGGAGAAGCTAGAGTTGAATATTGATGAAAGAAAAGTTTCAGAATGGAATACCACATTGAATAGCAATAATAGTGGTAATCATTTCTTCCCATGTTTGGCAGCTCCCTCTTTCCTCTTGTACGCCCACTTTTTGCTCTCCCTTGATCATATTTTGACTCTCTTGATTCAGCCTTTATTTTCCATAAAAGAAACACACCAAACAAAAAAAAACACACGCCATTTAAAGCTTTGGAGGCTTTAAAATGGGTTTAACACAGAGAAAATTCAAACTTAGTGTTTTTGAGCCAAAATTGGTCCGTTACACTTTTATTACATCATAATTCAAATAAAAGCATTGAAATGGGGCAGCAAGCCCATATGTCACGTCTTGGTCATGTATTTGGATGAGAAATATAAACTTTGGATCATTTCCTTGCACTTGTTCCAGGCCTTCTAGTGACTTGGTCATGAATTGGTTTAGAGCATCATCGACTCTTCTTGCACGTGCCCTTGTCATAGGACCTCCTAAACTTTTGGTTGCATCACCTATGTCTTGATGGTCTATGTCCACATCATCTTCCTTCACTTCTTGATTTCCTTCATAAGTTACACATAGAGATTCAAAGATACTCTTAGCAGTAGATTTATTAACAATTTCAGTATATTACGGGAAGGGGAGAGTTTCTACCAAAAGGCCACGAACATTGTGATGCTTCTTGTATATCTTTTTTTCGTGTGTATGTTAAGCTCTTTCTATCAGTAGTAATTCCGACATACTTTACTGGAATATCAATACCATCTTCATTGATATCCCAAAGTTCTTCATCAATGTCAATAATGTGACTATACATTTTGCTTTTCCACGAAGAAAACTGCTCAACATATCCAATGAAAGATGAAGGTCTAGCTGAGTAAGAATTTTTTGAATCAGAAGTGGAACTTTTGTAATCATGAGACACAACATGAGTGGGGTTGGTGGTTAAAGGGGAAGTGGGATCAAACATGTTTTTCCCAGGATCTTATATATGTTACATGGTTAAGTGTTGAATGAACAGACCAGTCGCTTTGGTACCAACTAAAGGTTAGAAAACCCCAAGAAGGGAGGTTGAATTGTGATGGATTGTTATGAAAATATGTTTCATAGTGTGTAAACAAAAAGAGAGCAAGTAAGATAATTAGAGTGAGACATCACAAGCAATTATCATGGTTCACCCCACAATCCGAGGTTAGTCTAGTCCCCTTACACTTATAAGAGATTTTATCGCTATAATCACACAAGATTACAATTATCCAGACACACTAGCTTAAGATTTATTTGCCTCATACAAAAGGACTTCTATAATCAGAGTTTACAAAGAAAGTTTGATTGTTTACACTTTGTACTCAAGAGTGGTAAACTAACTATAAGCAAATATGTCAAAGTGTTTGTGCGCTATGTAATTTGACAAAGTTTGACAAAGTTTTGACACTTGTAAAATTATGTGAAGTCTCTTAAGTTCTTCAAACTTATAAGGTCCTTAAATAGGTGAGAATAAAATAGTCATTGTTTGAAGGGGTGTCAATGCATAAACCGTCCTTGAGAAGCTTTGATCAAGTTTGAAATACTTTGGCTGTAATAGATGATTTTATTGAATAGTATTATATGGATCCTTTTCTTATTTGGGAACGATATGTTGCATTTTCTTTTCTTTTGAAAAACTTTGCTAGTTTCTGCATGTGGTTAGAAGAAGACAAACAGTGCAATCAGTACTTGAAAGCGAAGTTCCTTCAAAAGAACACAAAACTGGCCAGAGTGACATGTCTATCAAAACATACATTCGTTAGAATCTAGTTCCATTAGAACTTGTTTCTATCAGAGTTTTAAAGGCTTAATGCATCTTCTGATCAGAGTTTTGACTTTTTGTTGGCATTTCATCAGATAGTCTTCTAAGTCTTCAGAGTTTCTCTTTAGTATAAAAATACCTTCTTTTACATATGATGACAGTAGTCATTACGTTATTTTTAGTGTCATTTTCATGATGTTTTGAGTTCACAAGCAAGCTTAAACAACAAGGAAAGCAACAAAAATAGAAGAT
>Ga0315915_1002567_pt1 | contig 22926 bp, 9 predicted proteins | sample MpolbnodulesMG_FD_207738 | JGI IMG/M metagenome (GOLD analysis project Ga0315915, IMG submission 207738) | Medicago polymorpha root nodule microbial communities from Los Angeles, California, United States - branched nodules | ecosystem: Host-associated > Plants > Roots > Nodule | place: USA...
GAATGAACCTAAAAAGCCAAATTTGCTGATAATTAAAAACGGAGGGAGTAAATAGGAATAAATCAAGAAAAAGATAACCCCATTAAGGTGTACAATGTCAATTACATAAGCATGTCAAATTCAAAAAATATGTTTATGATTAAACACCATCAACTATAAAATAACTATGACATTAGCGATAGCAAACCCCATAATTAAATAGAATCAAATACCAACAAGATAATTTACAATCACTGATAATCCTTAAAAGGACAGTGGAATATGAGGCGGAAGGAAGGAACAATGCGGAGTAAACTCCGCCCCATGAGTCATCCATTTTGTGGTGTTTGAACAAATAAGAATTGGAAATTTCGCAAACAAAAGGATCTCGTTAGCTACCATTAATACATTGCTACTATTATAATGTAATAAAATCCACATCATAAAATGAATCAGTATCCACAATAAGAGTAGGTAGTGCCACATGCTGTAACAATTAGCTAAAGTTTTGCTTGATTATAGGTTGTCTTTGGATGAGAGAAATTGGCAGGGCCACTAATCCATCAAAGGGTGGACAAGAAAGCTAAATCATTTTGGCAGGGCCACAAATGCTACCATGTCTGCAATTAAATGCGCATAGTAGTAGAAAGATCAACTTGATACCCAGTGAAGAAATAGTTTTGTTACTACTACAACTACTATAGAAAAATATACTCACACTAACTTCAACAAAATCTAATGAATAATAAATGAAGAAATAGTTGTTACTACCAGAGAAAAATATACTCATGCTAACATTGACAAAATCTAGTGGGTAATAACACTATTTTTCAAGCAAAATTACAAAGACAGCATGATGGGTCCCCAATCTAACAATATACTTACCGCAAGAGACTCAGCAATTAGTTTCGCACTTCTGACAATTGCTGCTTCATTGACAAATTGCCTGCAGAACAAAGGTCTCAGCAAACAGGCATAGAAATCATAAAATTCTTGCATTTAAGTCCAAAGATGAACCTGCCATCAACCAATCCACCGGTGCTCTGTAGCAATTCAGGTGCCGTAGGGAGTTCAGAAAGGGTGGCAGCAGTAACTCTCAGCCTTGAAAACTGTTCATGCTCCCAAGCTACCTACAGCAGATGTCAAGCTTTAATACCCAACTTTAGAAATAGTAGTTAGACAATGTAGGAAGTACATGCTTGCTATCAGGAAGTATATTTCAATAAAACTTATTATGCAAGCTGGTATGATTAGAGGAAAGAAATAGTAACCAATAGGCAGTTTTAGAGTAAACAGTAAATCAATACAAATCGGCAAAACTACATTAAAATTTCAAATAGGCCTTTAATCTTTTTTTCGAGTCAAGTTAGTCTTTTCTTCATGTCAGGTTGATGCTTAATGTTTAAAAACAACCAGACTTCATTTTACATCTAAATATGTGACCAAAAGTCTTACTTGACCATTCAAAAAAGTAAATTATATTTAGAATTCATCAAGAAAACATCTAAATTACATCATAATGACGGTTACAATAACTAATCCATCAAAATTAACATGATTGGTTTTACTTCTTATCTAAGATTGTGAACTCATTTTCAATGAGGGTCTAATTTTGCCGCTGATTTGTGCAACATTATTTACAGTATCTCATTCAATGATCAAGTACACAAATTTGTAACAGAAGTGGACCACGAATGAATGTTGATTCAACGGTGTAACCATTTTTAAAGATAAAGAACTAATTTGACACGGAAAAAATATAAAGGACCTATTTGAAACTTTAGAGTATGGTAAAGGATATATCCCAGAGCAAAATTTCTTTGATAAATGTATGGTTTGATTTCTTTGATAAATGTGCAAACCATATAAGATTAGATGTCCAGTTCATGGTAATAAAATGAGTTGGACAGGGATGCGAATTCCACTGCCACATGAGATAGAATGGAAGCTAGATATAAACTGTCGGAGCTATGCGGGTGAAGCAGAATTGTGAGAGTTTATCACTTACTCGAGGATTTGAAATATTTATTTTCTTATGCTTCAGATTAACTTGGAAACCTAAATCTTCTGCAACACTTGAAAAATCCTACACCAATTTTTCCATAAAAAGAAGTCAGTAACTCAACTGCAAGTCAATCAATTTATTTTAGTGAAGTCCAAGCCACTGTGACAGAGTCACTTACTTCTAGAATTTGTTTAATAAAGGCATTTTCTGGAGGTTTAGACACGTGAATCCATAGATCATTTTCCCATGAGCCAATACTATCTAAGCAAATAGCATAGTCAATGCTCTCGCGCAGACGTTGATCAAAGCTCTGAAGCCACTGAAAAATACAAAACTATTAGTTATAAGAATCATAACACATAGAGCATGCTGACATGTCACAGACCTGTCAGACGAAAGAAAGAAAGAAAAAGGCATGAAAGCACTTTTGGTCGCCTTATTATGGTCAACCCACAATTTTGGTCCCGTCATTTTTAATTTCACAACTTTGGTCCCTTAATTTATATAAATTTGGAAAAGCAGGGCAAAATGTACAACTTTGATCCCCACATCACTTACAAAATTGCCACAACATCAGAATCTTGGTCAAAATTAAAAGCAAGGAAAAATGTAAAATTTTAAAAAACTAGGGGACTAAATTTGAAATTAGAAATCACGGGACTAAAATTATGGATTGACTATTTTATGGGGATCAAAACAGCATTTGATCAAAAAAAAAATTATCTTCCAAACAGGATGTATCACCTTACGGGTTCCATTGTAGTTGTAAGGCCCACCAGAAGTTAGCCCAAACAGAAGATTGTACTGTCCTCTTGTCTTCGGATTCGAATATAAAAGAGAAAATAATCTAGCTACTTCAAGAAGAGCCACAATGCCACTTCCATTGCTATCGCTTCCCACTGATAATGCCTACAATTACAGATGCTTTAACACAGCCAACCAAGAAGGTAATTCGGTATTGTTTTATAGGTGGAGGAATTAATAAATAACATACCGGAGCAGCCCCAAAGGTGTCATATGATGCCACTATCGCAATGGTGGGTAATTGATGAGAATCACCATCTGTCTTCAGCCCTGGCAACCATCCCTGCAACCATATAAAAGATATCAAATATCCACACAAGTTCTTTCTATCCAAAAAACATTAACTTTAGAACGCTAGTGACTATAAAGATATATGTAACATGTGTCTTTATCTGTTACATTTTATAAAGCATACACTGTATGGTTTCCAAGCTTATAACATAAAGCACAAGCTCACATTTCAATATCATAATTAAAATGAAACTTGCACAAACTATGGAAGATGATAACAAGAAAGGAGACAAGAATTTAAGAAATTACAAAACTAAGCATGCCTACGCTTAGTTAAGTAGAAAAATAGAGCAAGGCAAATGAAAGTGATATAGAAGTAAGGAATTGAGACTTCACAATCATGTAGCTCATTAATCAAACAGGTAACTAGTATGACAAGAGTCTACAATCTATCAAAATTTCCCGAGTCGTCACTAAAATGCATTAAGAACAAATCAATATCCTGGAAGAAGAATATGACAAGAAGCAGATTATCCTATCAGTACTGAGTATTTATTGTTTTTGCTTAAACATGTAGCTAAACTGTTGCTCAATGCACAACCCTCGAGCCTACTTAGGGCCTTAGATTCAAAGCTTAAAAGTTTTCACAGTTAACAACTGAGAATTACTGGGGAAAATACAGTAAAACAAAAGGAGGCCAATGTTAAAAACAAGTTTCTCTACTTACATATCCATTTATTTGAAATAAATTTAGTTTGATTTCAAATAAGATTGTTGAGATATTCATATATTCAATAAAGATTAATATGATGTCTAAAAAATTCAAAGCTATTGTTAATCTAAAAAAATTTGCACACCCATCACCCAACAGTATCAACCCCATAAAAAAGAAGGCCAAACAAACACCTGAATATTTGTAATGGGTGGAGATCCAACTTTCTTTGGTTCAGTGGCTGAAACTACAAACTTGTACCTACAACATTTTAAAAAACAAAAAATAAAACACAGAAAGAAAGGAAGAAATGGAACATAAAATATTCAATAACAAAACTCAAGATCTAATACCCATAAATTGAAATTATGTAGAATAAATAATATGTAGGCTTAATTACAGTTTTGGTCCCCCTGTTTTTACCATTTTGCAGAATTGGTCCCCCTATTTTAAAATTCGACAGTTTTGGTACCTCCATCATATTTTGAACTATAAAAATGTGATATGATAAATTTTAAATGTCGTGGAATATGATCTGAAGATGGAAAAAGATCAACATCGATGAAATTGTAACAAAGTTCCCTTGAAAACTTCATTTAAAACATATCATATCAACAATATTTTAGACAAAATATTTGATAGAGGGACCAAAATTGTCGAATTTTAAAATAGGGGGACCAAAACTGCAATTAAGCCTAATATGTATATTCAATTCATAAAATTCAATGTCACTTGTCGTGACCATCAAGGCAAATTTGCAAATTTACGTAAAACAATGAAAGCATTATTCTCCAGATTAAACTTACCCGCCAGTAGTTGCAGTAGCAGGCTGACCAGAGGCATCATTCTTCTTGATATCCGATAACACAGTGTCAATGTTATCATCCTCAAAAGCAAAATAAACAGGATACTGCAAAAAGAACACAGCACTACAAAAGTTAAACTAAAAATAAATAAAAATAATAGAGGTTAAAATAGCATAATAGTAAGAAACATAACAAAACAAATTGCAAGAACCGAGCTCCTTCGCATTAATCGAAAAGGATGCCATATCACATACTAAAAGTAAAAAACACATCCTTGGATAAATTGGAAAAAAACAGTTAAGTATGGAAGAACAATGCAATTCATATCATAGAAGTGTCCCTTTCCTTTCTGACACACCACACTAAAAACAACATCATCATAACAAGCAGCACACGGATATTGGTCTTCAAAAAATTGAGAAACCAATTTCAGAACCTTACTAGGTGCATTGGTTATGAGACAATTTAAGAATGCGTAATAGTCCACGCTATAAACTAGTAGAGGACAAAGACTATGATATTCAGTAGAACTTATGGTAAACATTCCAATTTTGTCAGTACCTCCAGGCACGAACTGACCAATCAAGAACTAAGACATGCAAACACACGAGGCCAACTTGAGAAGCATCCATAGTGATACATATCAAAATTAGGTTCATAATCATAAATCATCTGCCACAATTTATATTAAAAAAATAAACAACTAAATCATCTAGGGGAAGCAAATAAACAAGACCTGTAGATCACTACTGCATGCACATGATGACATTTGTAATTAAAAACAAATTTGACTTGAACATAAAGAAGCTAGCCAGTAGCCACAGTATTCAATCATCAACAAATCAATGAAAAATTTACAAAACCCGTACTACTTCATCAAACAAACCACTGAAAGAAACCAATATGTTTGCTAGTAACATCGGTTAACTTTTAGGAGAACACAAATACACTGCATAAATTACTTTAAACAGTACAACATAATTTGATGACGTAGAATGAAAAAAAAAATGATAATGTTAAGGAATTTAAAGTTAATGATCTAAGCAGTTAATCTTTGCTACCTGAATTCAAGCAAACAGTTCATTTCATTTGAAATTCCAAAAGAAAAATAATTACATGTTTACAACAATCTGGATAAAGGAGCAGCTTTCTGAAATTTACTCACAGGTAAGTTGGTGTGTATAAGTATTTGTTCAAGCTCGTCCAGCACATTCTTCAGCGGTTCTTTGCTCCCATCATCATGATTACTACTTGCACCACCTTTGTTTTCAAAACTGAATATCTGGGGCAGCAAAAATATTAAACCCCCCAGAGGCTTGCTACCACCGATATACTCTGTCATACAAGTCACACAAAATTGTGATCTTGTTAAATTTATAATAATTATGAACGAAAATCCCATTCTTCAAATAATGATCAAAACAAAATAGTAACGACAATTTTCAGAGCTCAACTAGAACAGATAATTTTGGTCTGGGGCAAACACAACAACTGCTTGCTTCATGGACAAGACCCATTTAAAACCTGATTGTTACAACAAATTTATTACTATGATATTTTACGTTTACAGATCCAGCTACATTACTATAGCCCTGTTTGGATAAACTGCTTAATTATGCTCTTATTTTATGTATAAGCTATTTCTTTAGAAAAAGATAAAATAAAGTCAAAATACTTTCATATAAGCTATAATCTGCTAACATAAGCCATATTGAAGAGTTTATGGAAATAAGCTGAGTAGCTTATGGACATAGGATCTGTTTGGATTAGCTTATTTGAGCTGAACTACTTGCACAAGCACTAACAAGACTGTCTGGCTGAATTTATGTAAACAACTTATGGCATGTTTATAAGCTCAGCTTATCTTAATAAGCTCTCCAAGATAGCTTACAAAAACAGGATAATAGCATATTAAAAAAACAATTTAACTTCATTTTATCTCCTGTTATAAAAATAGCTTATAATCAGTACTTATCATGATAAGTGCTTATATTTACAAGTTGCAAATTAAGTTGTTCATCCAAACAAGGCCATATTATAAATTGTTTTCATAAGCTCTCCCAAACAGTACGACAGTGTTTACTCCAGCTGATAAGCTCAAATAACTCAATCCAAACATACCCTATATCCAAAAGACACCTTAACGGATGTAGCATCTATTAATTTTCACACTTACCATCAATATCTCAACACAAAACCCCTAATGTATTCCTAAGATTCTTCCTTCGTATGCTTTTCAGAAATATATAATTAATACATTCTTATTCTATAACATTAAATGAACCATAACATTACAACTCATATATCTCTACTTACTTTTTTTGTCCCAAACTAAAAATTACTATCCAAATTTATATATTCCAATAAAACTGAAAATAAAATAAAAAATTAACAACTAAAAAAATTAGCATTAAACATAAAAACACGTCAACAGTTTCATAAACACTATTAATAACTTCCGTAACTCAAAAAATTACGTTCCACATCAAAATCATTCACAATCAGCAAAAACAACTAAAAATTAAATCAAAAAAATAAATAAAAATAAAAAATCAAAGAGAAGAAAATGATCGAACCTTGAACAAAGGACATGTTGAGTTCACGAAGAGGAATAAGAAGAACAGTACGAGAGAGATCAGCACTCGGAGCAAAATGAAGAGAAGCAGCGTGGTGATTGATGCTAGCGAGACGAGATCCAAACGGAACACCGGAGATATCGTATTGGATAAGACGGTAAACATCGACTACGGTGGCGCCGTCGCAGAGGTCGACGCAGGCGACGAGGATGAAGACGAGAGCGATTACGGAGTCGAAGAGGATTTCGCGGTTGCGAGGTTTTTTCGACGGCGTAGCCATGGTGGCGTTGAGAATTGAGATTGGATCTGGTTTAGGGTTTAACAGAATGATTCCGATCTAGTCTTAAATATGATAAATATAAATATTATAATGATTGTGATTGTTGTTGATAATTTATCATATTAGAAGAAGATCGGTAGATCGAAGAAGGATGGAGAATGAAGCGATGTTACTTATGCAGCTATCAGTTCAGTACAACCTTATACTTACTTCACTGGGTGCTACTCGTGGATTTTTTTTTTTCTTTTTCAAAATAAATAATTTAAAATGCTTTTTTAGAGAAAATAAATTAAAATGATTGATTGAGTTTAATTTTTGTGTTAACTAGCGTCTATACGGACACCCTCGTCTATCCGCTTTTTTTATTGTATTAATGCGTATAAATTACGGATAATAGTTTTTTTTTATAAAATTTTGATTAAAATCATTTTGATTTTGATTAAAATTATAAGTATAGATAATTGATATATTGCACTTTTATATTGTAACAAACTAAATTTATCTTTTTCAACGATACAGAGAATATAACAAATATAAATAATATATTTCAAAAAAATATAACAAATCTCTCAAGAAAAATATATAACAAATATAATATAAATTCTTATCTTTTTGAATGACGCCAACAAAATAACATTTTTATGGTCAAATTTACTTAGAGGTATAATTGAAAGGAGAAAAAATCAGCTCAAAATGGTCTACTTTCTTTATATATAGTATAGATTAACTTTGTCAATTTATCGGTAGTAAGAATGGGCTTCAAAATTATTTCACTTAAAAATTAAATTTAAATTATCTTCAACAATTCGTTTTTAAATAAAATGCATTAATCACTTGAGTTGAATAAATCTTTTTTTTTTGTTAAATTTAAAGTGATAAAGTGAGACATCCGTCTAAGATAAAGAAAATCTTAAGATTAAGGATTTACATGTTAGAAATGTCTCTAGCTTTTTTTTATTTATAAAAGAAATGTCTTTGTCTCTATATCTGGATTTGTATTTTAGTTTTAGTAAACAATTTTTTATATATAATACTTTATTAAGAGGTTTTTTAATAATATGTTTGAATACTATTTATAATTTTCAAGAAGAAAATAGAGTTATCGATTGCTGATAATATGGTTAGATTTTTACTCACACTTGTTATGATTTGTATCATTCGATTATAGTTCATAATTCTCCAAGTGATAGACTATATGTAAATTTTATCATAAATATTGAATGAAAGTGGTGGTTACCATTTTCTATGGATGGAGTGTGTCTTCTCTACTTTGTTTTTTTTTTTTATAATAGAAATGCAATTAGTTATAAAAATAAAAAATAAAAAAACATTGGATAGACGGTTAGAGTTAATTAATAACATGAAGAGTGATATTAGAGTATCATGCAAACAATTATTTTATTTTTTTAATGTGTGAGGTGTTGTTATCATAGTCCTTAAATATATCAAAATTACGTCTGATGTGCCTCTCTTTCCTTTTTTTAGGGGAACAAACTCAATGCATTTTATTAACATCCTTTGTTAGGGGAACAGACTCAATGCAGTTTATTAAATATAAATGTGCGAGGTATTGTTATCATAGTCCTTGAATATATCCAAATTACTCCCTAGTGTTTCTCTTTCCGTTTTTAGGGGAACAGACTCAATGCATTTTATTAACAATCAAAGTACAAGTCTATCGGTACGTCAACAATATAGGTGGAAGCTAACATAAAATGGGGCTAACTTTACTAAAGCGTGAGCGACCACATTGACTTGTCTCTAGCTAAACTTGGCATGAGAGTTTTGAAAGCTAGATTGAAAACACCAATTTACAAGCATTCATAATACAAACAAATTTAGTGATATCATTGTTGTTTGTACTAAAATATTCAACAACCTTCTTGGAATCAAGAACGAAATCTATATTATCAAGATGAAGATATGTTACCCAATATATAAATCGTTGAGCAAAACTGAGAGAACCAGATAGTCTTCGCAAGCATAAATCATTTTGCACATACCAATCCCTACCTTATTAAGAGAGGAAGAAAAAGATGCGTCAATATTACACTTATACCTGCCCGACGTCCGTTTGAACCACCTTTGACCCCTGTTGGGCATGGTTGATCATTTGTAGCCATGCCTGTGTCATCTAAGAGTAACACTTGATCATTCATGAAAATGGTTTAGCAACATAAAAATTGCGACCTCCATATTATATTGTCCCCGAAGTGCTTTATCAATATCTTCCCATAAGTTTGTTGCCTGCCAAATTTGCACCGCTCGCGGGCACTCTAGCAAGGTGTGAATGCTATCATCAAAGTTCTCATTACAAATTACACATTATGTTGGACATGATACGCCCCTACCACTAAGACGAGCTCTCGTGGGAAACAACCCCTGCAAACCCGCCACACTAGATTACTAACCTTTAGGGGATAAGCTCTCATTGCCTTGTTCGTCTCAGATGAGAATAATCTACTTTGTTATCCATACAAAATCTATAAGCACTATGCATTGTATAATACCATTCTTTTCAGTCTTCCAAACCAACTTAACTTCGGTAACTACGTTATGGAAAGGGGTGTCGAGAATCAATTGCGGCACATGTTGATTAAACAGTTGATTTATCAAATGGGTATTCCATTCTTTTGATGTTTGATCAATGAGATGACTAACCTTGACGTGTTGCATTCATATATAACCTGGTAGGTTAGCTGATAAGCTAATTCCGTTTAATAACCAAGACTGTCTGAAAAAGTTATATATTAGCACTAGATCCAATACGCCATGTTACACCACTATTTTTGCACTAAAAATACTCCTCCATACATAACTCCAATTGTGCCTAATTTTCAACTTAAGAAAGTCGCCATTAGAAAGAGAGAGAAAACGGGTCTTGAACAAACGAGACACAAGATTGGTACTGTCAATTTAGAATTTCCATCCATGTTTACCTAGCATGGCTACATTAAACCGTGTGAGATCTTTAAAACTCATACCACCATTGTTTTTGTTCACTGACAGATTGATTATCCCCCAACATCCGGTACATCCCACGATGCCCCACCAAAGCTCATTCATCATTTTTTCTATAATAACATCAATAAGAGAATTTGGGAGTAGGAATATGCTCATGATGTAGGCTGGAATTGTTTGAAGGACAAATTTAATCATTATCTCTCGTCCAACTTTAGATAAACATTTACTACTTTAAAAATTTATCATGTGCATAATTATGTCTTTTATAAAACCAAATGTAGCTTCCCTACTTCTACCAACCATAGATGGTAAGCCAAAGTATTTACCCGTACCCATCACTGCTAGAACCCCAAGATGTTGGGACAGAGTGCTGCATGGCATCTTAAACACTGCTACTTGAAAAATAAGAAAAACAATCACCCGTAAACAAAATGTGATAAACAATATGGGCATTCCAACAAATACTTATGATATGCAAGTTTCCTCACGCCTCTTTTTGTTGAAAAAAAAATCAGAATTCCATAATTAACAAGACTGATGACGGTTTATCAATTATCATTGACACATGGTTCTGCAATGATATCAATTATTGGATCCCTCACACCTCATTGCTGGCCTGGGCATTTGGCCATAACGTAACATTTAGTAATTGAATGGAATTTTAACCTATTCTTAATTATTACATTTAAGTAACCTTTCCCCAAAGTAAAAGAAACAATTTTGTCACGCTACATTGGATGACTTCTCATGATTGACGAACCAAAAACACAGTGCCTTAAATAAGTGTACAACAACGGCCAAGTAGAATAACTGCAAACTTACATTTACATCTCAGTACTACTACAACATCATAATTAGTGACCACATGCATACTACAAGTAACTATAACAACGACGTTTTCTATAGGCGAATGTTAGTAGTTAGTTTGTTAGAGAGTGAAAAATTGTTAGCACCAAAGATCAAATTTTGAACTTTTTTAATACTCATTTAAAGTTCTAACTCATACCATTGGACTTAAATAGACTTTTTTTTTTATCATTTCAAATTATTTTCCATTTTTTCAAATATACACACATACTATATGACATTTTTTGGTACAAGATAAATGTAAGTAGTGCTTAGTTCCGGATGCAGCTGGTCATTTCCAATATTTGAGGATGTAAGGAATAATAGTGTGATCTTCTGAACATGGCAGAATAAATATTTCAGCCACTTCAGCCCTCCTTCAAAATTCTTCTGGAAATTCAAAACCTAAGTCTTTATTGTCTCTATAGACTTGCACAAGAGCAGCAGCTTTGTAGACAAGCATCCCAAACATGGCTGGCACAAGCTGAGGGAGAACGAAACAGTTATCAAAATGACCAACGTGTTAAACGATAGTTGAATAGTAAAGCGCTCTCAAGAAAGGGATTTGGACTGCATGAAGTTATACAGTCGTGCATTTATGCAGTCAGAACATCGTTGGTCGTTTGATAAAAATCGGAAGCTGCAGAAAACATGCAAATTTTGATTTTCTTTTTTAAATCTAAAATACCAAACTTAAAATATGGATCGTTCGATCTTGATGCAATGGCTACCAATGTCCTGACTGCATTAATGGACAGATTTCAGACTGCATGCAATCTGAATCCCTCAAGAAAGTGAGGTTTTTGATACACATGTTTGATGTTTCCAAGGTTTACCTGAAAATCCAACAAGTCGTTGATAAAATACTGATGAGACACAGCCCAAAGTCCATAAATTGCTGCCGGGATCACAAGCCTTGGAGATGAAAGTGCTATACCGCTACCCCTGATTGTTTTCTCGAAAGAATCACTAAGGTCTTCGCTTCTTATACCAATTCTGGTTGTGAAATATTTTTTGACCAAAACAAGGGATAAGAGAATGTTAACAACAGAGAACGCTAACTGGCTCGACTAAAACAAATTCAAAGCGAAAGTTTTCGGCCGTACTTCTTTGACTTCTTTTTCATGAATATTTGAGGAACGCTTTCACTGGATATGTTGTCTGCATGTTGATACAGGAGCTGAAGGTACAAACAACTGCATTGAAAATAGTATATCAGTGAAGTACCAAAATAAGCAACGAAGATTGAGAGCTACGTATTTCATTTTCATTCAACCCACAGAGAGCAATTGTCTTGAACAAATATTAAGTTAACTGGCCTGATTAAAACAGTATAATGTGAATGCTAATTAGCTTGTTTTAATCCACACATGTAGTACTGGTTTAAAATAAGGATAGTCAACCATTTAAAATTCACTAGGCTTCTCACATTCAAAAAAGCATTTCTAAAATTTGTGAGAACAATAAACTTAATATTTAATTGATATGCACCGACAGTGTAAAGATCTTGTATAATGTCAATCAGACATAACCCTGAGATCATTAGAAACATTTGACTTTAATCGTAGAAAAAGGGCAGCCCAATGCACTAAAGCTCCCGCATACGCAGGGTCCGGGAAGAGGTCCCACCAATTGGTGTATCACTGTATTGTACGCAGCCTTGCCATGTTTTTTACACACGAGGCTGTCTCCGACTTGAACCTGTGACCTTTCAGTCACATGACAACAACTTTACCGTTGCGCCAAGGCTCCCCCTATTTAACTTTAATCATATTTACTTGAAAGTCATACAAATGCTAGTTTGTGATCAGTTGACAGTGCAAAACATTTACACTTACAGTACATCAAAAGTAATCTCATAAACTTATCTGAAGTGATGTTTGGAAAATTTTATACTTTTGAGCCAAGCATAAATCTAGTTAAATTCAATAAGATCGAATATAGTAAAATGCAATAACAAACCTGAAAAGGACCCCAATCGCATAGCTTATAGCAGCCTGAAAAGGTGGGCATTAAAATCAGTGCGCTACAAAAATTTTACGCACTTTGACAGCATGTGAAGATGTGCATATTTTTGTTATAAGATGAAGGAAATAATTTGCAACTTACACCATGATGGTGAAAGTTAAACCATTATGATAAGACATAGGCAATAGCATCCATCTAAAGTTAATCTTATCATGAAGAAAGAACATAATTGAGTGGTAAGAAGCATTAAATTGATCTAGTTATGAATTATAATAGCAAGTTGACGAGACTGGTAAAACAACAGTTTGCAAATGTAAAGTATACCTGTACGGAAAAAACTATCAAGCAATATCCGCTACAACCCAATCCAATACCCACAGAGAGAAGTAGTAATTCTTTCTTGAGCTAAAATTTTTAAAAAAATAAATAAATCAGCAGGTTAAACAATATCAGAACAGTAGTTACTGATCAAAACATACATGCCTTGAGGTAAGTGTTACCGACTTTAGCAAATAAATAACATACTGAGTCAAGAGAGGTATCATACAGATTGGTATTTGAGCGCGTTCAGTTTCTTGAGTCTTGCTCTGTTGTCTAGGATTGTCTGTTGATAAATGAAGTGAAGCATCAAACATTATAAAATGATTGAGTTATTATTTACTTACCAGGAAAGAAGGCAAACTTGAAAATTATTTGAAAAAGTATATTAATTTCACATCCAGTTTACAACTTTTTGTTAAGGGATAATGGCATATGCAAAAAAATCATTGTACACCAAATCCAAATAAAAAACAAAAACCATACCTTTGCAGTCATCTTCCTGTTTACTGGTGCAGAATTGTCGCCTAATAACCACTCTTGGGTACTTGAAAGTTTCAAAAAACCGCCATCACTGTTAGTCTCTATGATCTACAAGTATTAGAAGAATGACATGAAACTGAATTGCCTGATCAAAGAAACCATACACAGAATTCGCAACTGGATTGGTACAAGGTGTAGAATTTCCAAAACTCACACAATCAATACTATAAAATTGAATCAGAATAGTTTGAAATTCGCACCTGTTCTATTTGTTGAGCATTGTTGTCGTCGTTGAGCTTACTAACATCATAATCACCAGAATTTCTGATATCCATTCGCCATAATAAATCACAAGTTCTTGATACAAAATCACCATTTAATTCTCTATCCTTCAAAAATGTTTGCAAGACATCCTCATCTACTTCACTCACTAAAAATTATGGATTTCAACCAATAAGCTCTCAGCAGAAATAGAATGCTTATAACATGAAAACATTAGATTATAATATGAAGCCTACAAAGTGTGTTGCTAGCACTCCTCTAATTAAAATTAGGAGCTTTAACCATTAGACCAGAGGCCCTTTTCTAAAATAAGCTATTATATTCTATATATGTATATTAAACTAAATAAAATATTGGTGGGTCTGAAACCCTTGCTTTACTAGCTCAAAGATTGGACCGGCCTGCAATTCTATCGTGTGCTAAAATTCAACTTTCATTTATGCCACCTCATGCAAAAGCCTTGTTTTTGGGGCTTGAGGTGAGGACAATGCTCATACTCAGCTACCTTGATTACTCGGTCAAAGAGACACTGATACCACATCGCCACCAGTTCTCCCAAAAGCTTAAGCCGTTTCATGAATAATTTTACATCCAACAGTATTTTCAATGGAAAGAAAAAAAGGCCCTAGAATAAAAAAAGTAGTGATAAGAATGCAGTGTTGTCGATGGCGGAAGGTCAACAATCTGCCATATAAACACACTATTGTGGCCTATAGCACCGCCATGGCAGGAATCTGTTCACGAATTGGCTATGGAAATTGTCAAAAAAAATCCGCCACACCATTCCACCTTGGCAGCGCCATGACCGCCATTTAACAACATGGTAAGAATGTCACACCTGATTAGCTTTTAATAATAAGGGCTAGGGAGAAAATTGAAACCCAAATATGAAGTCTACAATATGAAATATAAGCAAGGAGGCCATTAAATTCCCAATCAAATAGCAGAAGACTGTTCTTGACAACAATTGTTCAGAAGACTGTTCTTATCAACAAGGTATTAAACTAAAATTTCAAACTTCTATTCTTTCTAATCCAATGCTCATGTTATCTAAGCTCTAAAAGATTATATTTAATGTTATAGCAGCAAAATAAGAGAGAAATGAAGAAAGATGGTTAACCTGTAGTAGTAGCAGTAGTAGTAGTACGAGAAGCTCTTAGTGATGAAACAAAGGGGGTGTATGTAGAAAAAGCGGTTGGGAAAGGAGATAATGAAGGGGTTTTGGAGAATTGAAAGGTGTAACAATTGGAGAGAAATCTAATGCTATCCATGGCAGCACAGCATAGATAGATGGATAGAACGGGAACCTTACCCCCTCACCTTACTCCCTTCGCTAATCCTTTATCATTTCGGTTTACTTTACTTTGGACTACTCTTCTTCTTAAAAATCAAAGGTTTAATTAATTTTGTAGATCCTAAAATATTTTTAAATTTTTAAATTGTCTTTAAATTTGAAAGAAAAAAAAATTAAAATTGTAATTAAACCTCAGGGCTATTTTATTTTTAAAAATTTATATTGGTGACATCCCTTTTTTTTTCAGAGAATATTGGTGACATCCCTTTGTAAAAGCCAAATGAAAAATTAAGAATTTATACTCTTTATTTGATCACACACATAAGAATGTAAAAGGAGAAAAAATATTAAATAAATAATCATTAATTTTCAAATGATTATAGCATGTCCACTTTTTTGTGTGTGTGATCAAATAGAGAGTCTAAATTCTTGTGTCCATCCAAAAATTATTCTCTGCCACCCCCACTCATAATATAAATTAAAACAACGGGAAAATGTGTAAAAAATGGTGGCCAAACCAAAACATTTAAAAGGAAACCAAGTTAAAATAAAAAAAATAATAATGTGGTCCTTAAGGAAAAAGGTGTTGCTCGACCACCACTCGGTTCACCCTTGGATCGAGGTTGTAGGAATTAGATTTGTTGAATTGTTTCCTCTACTTCATCAGATAAGGCGTAAAAGCTTCTTATGCGATCTCATTATTTTGCAAAGCCCTCACCTACCTTAGAAGTTCAAGGTTCTTCCAAAATATTTTGCAATAGTGTGGAGTGGGGACAACTGACGTCTCTAATTGGGACGTATTCTAAGTTTGATCAATCTGCTCAGTCTTCTCAACATTCTCTAAAGGAGGTGTATTGTGTGTGACTAGATCTAGTACAATTTCAGCAAAGTCGCACCTAGCTTGGACCTGCTATAACCAAAAGCCTAACTGAAAAAGTAAAAATGGTTAATGAGATTCACCAAAGACGAAATGTTTAGGAGAACTTAAGTTCGATTTTTAGGTGAAGAAATTCTTGGCAAAGAAAATAACAATAATTACAAAACATGTATAGATTTAATTTTAAAGCTCTTATTTTCATCTTGTTTTCAATACCTAAAAAAACCAGGCCAATTAGAGTTGTATACAAATCGAAAATAAAACTTACAATTAACATTAAGATTGAGTTTAAACTAAAGATTATAATGAAATAAAATTCATATAACCAACTAGGTTAAGTATCTACATTAGATTCCTAGACACTAGACTAAATCACATCAACAGAGAGGATTATTTATACATGATAACCTTACAATGGTAAATGAGAAGAAGTAGAAAGATTCTACGTCGAAGCTGCTTCAGCTTTCTTTCCCCCTAGATCACTCTCCCTTTTATCTCCTGTTGTTGAGCTCTTTTGCAAAGAACCAAGTGTTTTGATTTTGTTTTTCTCTTCCCAAAACGTGTTCTCTCCAAGTAAATAACTTCTCCTATTTATAGGCCTTCTTGCAACCAATTGGAAAGGTTTCTTCACTCATGGCTTTCCTTAACCTCCTATGCCACTTGCTCTTTCGTTCTCATTAAGATCCTGGATATGACAAGCTTTTTGTTGTACATCATATGACAAAAAATGGCTTTTCTTTCACGACTTGTTATGAGTTGTTCTGAGCTGCTCTCTTTAAATCACCTGTTGTTTTTGCTAAGCGAGCCTCCTGCTGCCTAGCAAAGCTGACATGACTCGATTCGCTAGGCGTGCTTCCTGTTTGCCTAACAAAGCTTCGTTAGGCAGACTAAATTCATTTAGCTAAGAACATTATGAATTTTGACGATTATGGAACTTTTTGCTTTATTTTTGTTTTCCAGTTCAAGAACCTACATAGACAAATGGAAATAAATGAAAGTAGCTTATCTGGCTAGAAATTATAAATATTATGTATTTATAATAAATTATGGATTTTTAAATATAATTTACTTGTAAAACAAGTTGATAAGTGCTAGTGAAAATAACCATATTTTGGTAATTATCAACTCTCCCCAATTTAAATCTTTGTTTGTCCTCAAACAAAGGCCTACTGAGAAAAAAAAATCAAAATAAGTCAATAAGTGCTAATTTTGGCACTTATCGACTCTGCCCAACTTTAGAACTTTGTTTGTCCTCAAACAAAAGTCCTCAAAAAGTGAAGTTTCGCTTGTCTTAATTTGTCTTTTGAATGCACGATAATAGATTCACAATTTTTTTAGTGAATCAATCAATTTGATGGAGAAGATTATAATTCATGATTTAATTGTGAATTGCATTGGCAAGTCTAATGTCTACTACTATACTGGAATCAGACCATGTATGTGACGGGGCTTGGTTACAACAAAAAAAAATGTCAATTGAATTTGAAATATAAGGTCACGTTCACTAGGCACACAAGGCATGCCTAGCGAATCTGGCGATTCCAGAACCGATACAAATTCTGTCATTTTGGTTCATAGGGGTTATCAAATACTCATTACTCACAAGGTATGCTATATTTGGTCTAGTAGTTGCTCAAATAAAAAAATCTGGCTCGATCCTTTCTCTGCTTTCACACACTTCAACTAATCACAAGATTAAACATAAAGCGACCGAGTTTAAATAATTAACTGTCGGTCTCCTGTGCATATAGTAAAACATGGAAAGCTTTAAAATGTTATTGTGGAGCAATGCATGAAATGATTTTGTATAAAGCACAAATTTCAAATTCGTGTTAACATTCAAGAAAGCAGTATACATTTACTTTGGCTTTGCGTAAGTCATGAAAATTTGTTATCATCGTCATGTTTATCATCATCATTTTGTGCCATAGACGTTTAAAGCTTTGCATCATTCAAGCATTGAATAAAAAGTTTGACTCAAGTACATGACATTGAAAATTTGTTCACATAACCTAAATCTTGTTTTTGAATTGAAAGTATCATAACAAAAATATAACACAAAAAACTAATCATATGTTCAAGAAATTAAATCAGTGAGCAGCAAACTGTAATGGAAAGAATTAAAGATTGAAAGGTTTATAAAATTTCACTCAGTGAATGGTGAGCTTTTAGTTCCATTTGTCCCTATTTCAATCATAATCCTCAATATGAACTAATGTAATCAAGGTCTTCTTCAGCTCCTTTGGTTTAATTGTTGTCCATGTTGGTGATTTTTGAAGGACTTGTTTCTTCCTTCTACCTATTCGGCTTTTGTTTTTCCTTGCAGTCTTTTCGATCTCATTATCAAAAAGCATTTGATTTGCAAGTGTTTTATTTTGCATACAAAGAAAATCAAATAACAACCAACAGTTAGTAGCCAAGTGCATTATAAAAGCTAAAAATAGATTTAAGAGTTCTTCTTGATTTGCTAGGCATGCTAAACTCGCTTAGCGAATTTGCACAAGTCTTGAAAATTAACCAAATACATAGTATGTGTTATTTGAGGCTTAAAGCCTCTTCTATGTGTTTTTAACATGCACCAACTCATATCACATTAACCATTAACTTGAAAATTTTGAAAACTTGGAATTGGGCTTGTGAAATTTTTGTGAGAAAAGATTAGTTATGTAAATTAAAATGGTTTTGGTCAAAGACAAAAATGAAAATTGAGTTTATGACAATGGAAGAGTATTAGTGTGTGATTGTGTTTTAATGTGAATAAATGATGTGGTTGTATGATATTGAAAACATGACTTAGAGGGGAAGCTTCAATATTTTCCAGATTCTCTAGTCAAACAGATGTTTCGTCTAGCTAAGTCAGTAGAAAACAAAGTCTTTTTCATTTTAACAATTAAATGCGCAACCTATCATTTCCTTAAAAATATTCACACAAACTTAGACATAATGAAACTAAAAATTTCAGTTAGTTAAACAAGATAAAGCATATATATAAAGTTGATTAAAATTAATAAATTGTTACTGATTTATAGGTGAGTTTTAACAATTTGTATCTGTTTCTACTTTCCTCTCCTTCCATATTATTTGGACTTCCACAGGCCAAGTTATGTTATGAAGTTCACATAACTTCATCGACATAGTGCACCATCTTTGTTGGGTGGGCTTCTGCTTTATCCTTATACGTGCTTCGACGCTCTAAAGTCATTACTTGATCTAAGACCAAGTGGTGTTTTAACTACGGGGACATAACCTATGTTGTATCACTCTTCCTGGATCTCAACACTTAACAATTTTGGACGTGCTTGCACTAGAGAAATATGAAAATCAAAGTATTTTAATCAGCTTGATTCGTCAAGCGAACAAGTCATTGCCTAGCGAGTCAGCCACAAAAGGCTGATTTTTCAAAAATATAGGCGATTCACTGGGCAAACAGGTCCCTGCCTAGCGAATGTAGCATGAAACGGTTATTTTCAAATTCATTTCATCTTTCATTAAAAGCTTCGCCATACGAAAAGTTGATTAAGACATACTAATGAAAATATAAATTGCATAAATATAAAAGTAAGGAGTAGAAAATTGAGTCTCCTCCCACCTAGTGTTTCTTTTATGTCATTAGCTTGACGCCTTTTTGGATAGGGTGGCCAATATGAGACTGACAACACATCCTCCTTTGTATTTCTTTGCTTTGGGAAGAATTCCATAAATTTGAAGTATAGTTGATGTGGAGTCCATATCCTTCCTAACTTTTTCTTGTTGAACAAGGCATAAATTACGTCTATTACTCGATCAATTTCTGCCTTGATCTCCCCCCGTCCACATGATACTTCCTTGTCAAGTAATCCTTTTATTTCCTCTAAAGCCATCATAACTTCTTATATATTAATAGTGTCCTCTTCCTCAATATATGACCATTCTTGAGGAAGTTCTACTTCGTGTGACGTCTGTATTCCTTCTACTATTTTCATTATGCCACATCCTATTAATTCCATCTCTTCCTCCTGAACATCCTTTCCAAGACTCTTTTTAGATGCCTTGTCATCACTTGCATTATCGTCTTGATTTTTCGTAATGGTTTGAGTGTTGATTTGACTTTCCATGTTGTGACACAAGAGTAGTTGTGCACTCATCATCTCCAACGTACATGGCAAATTCTTCAATATGTGTTTGGTATTATGCATGTTTATGATGGCTATGAACAAATTCAAAATATCTTCCATCATTGATTCTTGTTCGTCTATGGAATGACGTTGTTGATACTGTTGATATGATTCATAGTCATATGGAGTATAGAAATGTTATAACCACAATCATTCATGGCTTCGTTTATGATGGAGAATATGAAACATATATAATTAACAAGAAAATTTTTCTGTCTTGCAAAAAAAGGGATTAGTGCAAACCAAAACTTTACAACATTAACAATTAAAAGTAAAACAAAGAAAAATATTTACAGGTTCTGACTTGTTCAATGGGAGAACAAGCCTCGACTGACGAAATAAGTAGAATAGAGAAAAATATATACAGATACTCAAAACAATAAAAATTGAAACGATTTCTGATATCTTAAAGACGAGTCCCCATCAACTGTGCTTAGATAGTCAAGACGACTAAGACTTAAACTAAATCATAAGATCAATGGTAGAACAATACATCGTCAACAAAGCATTAAGAAGATATTTAAACTAAAGATTATAACGAAATAAAATTCATATATCACAATCCAGATTAAGTATATACATTAGATTCCTAGCCACTAGACTAAGTCCAAACAATAGAGATCATTAGGTATATATAATAACTTTATAATGATAAACAAGAAGAAGTAGAAAGATTTGACGCCGAAGCTGCTCACGCAATTTCCTTCGCTTCCGCTTTCTCTCCCTCTAGATCACTCTCCCTTTCTCTCTTGTTTATTCAGCTCTTTTTCAAAATAACAAGTGGTTTGGTTCTGTTTTTCTCTTCCCAAAACGTATTCTCACCAAGTGAAGAAGTTCTCATATTTATAGGCATTCTTGCCACCACTTTAACCAATTGAAAAGGTTTCCTCAGTCATGGTTTTCCTTAACCTCCTTTGCCCCTTGCTCTTTCTTTCTCATTAAGTTTTGATTTTCTTATCTTGAATATGACAAGCTTTTTGTTGTACATCACATGACAAAAAGTGGCTTTTCTTTCACAACTTATTATGAGCTGCTCTCTTTAAACCGTAAGTTTTTTGCTAGGTCGGCCTCCTGCTTGGCTAGCGAAGTTGACATGATTCGATTCACTAGGCACGTTTCCTGTTTTCCTAGCAAAGCTTCAGTAGGCAGACTAAATTCGTTAGTCAGAGCTGACAACATTCTGAATTTTGACAATTATGGAACTTTCTGCTTTGTGAAATTCTGACACCTTAGACTTAAGATGTTCTGTGCGATGTTCCAACACTAGTCACAGATACCAGATGTTGTAAGAAATGTTTAGAACATTAAGCTAACAAACAAACACAATATAAAGTAAAATAAATGACAAGAAAGAAAATGGCACAATGAAGTTGTTAACCCAGTTTGGTGCAACGTCACCTACTCTGGGGGCTACCAAGCCAGGAAGGAAATCCACTAGTGTAGTCCTTATTCTAAGTTATCAGTAAACTCCTCGTTTACAACTCTAGCACTATGACCTACTCGTATTGACTTCAACCTAGGAACTCCTAGATCTGAGATCTCGTCTCACTTCCTACAATCAATCACAACCCCTGTGATTATCAGATTACAGACACAAACAAATAGTGAAGTTACCTTCAAACAAGCTACCTACAACCGTGCTTCACAGCTTTGGTGTAGTACACAGACTACCTAACTCTTTGCTTAAAAGCTTCAGAGTAGTGAACAAAATACAACTCAAAACACAGTCCTAAGCATGCATCAAGATGATACATGAAATGCTCACAAATAACAAACTCAAAACCCTAAATGATCTATTCTTCAAATGACGGCTTTAATGATTCTTTAGGTCTTTCAGTCTTATTTATATACTGAAGCAATACGGGTCAATACACTTTGTTGGGCTTCAGAACAACCGGTGATCCATTTCACAATGAACGGAACCAGAAAAGGAAACTCCTAATATGTAGGGTCATTTATAGAAACATCTCACTACAAGAAATATTGGATTTTCCTACAAAACTTTCCGAGGAAATTTCCTACGAATATGTTTCCTACGAATTAGCGACGAAATATTCGTCGGAAAGCATATGTCAGTCAAAATGGGACCCTTATACACAGAAAGGTGGGGTGTGGCAGCATGTGATTGGCTGATTTTACCGAGGAAAACTTTCCTAGGAAAAATCGGGCCCCACATGCACAGAAACTAGTGCGTGGATGCATGGGATTGGCTTGCTTTATCGAGGAAAAGTTTCCTAGGAAAGCTGCGGCCCCACATGCACAAAGACCGTTGAATAAAGTGTGTGTGGAAGGTTGTGATTGGTTGAAGTTACCGACGAAAGTTTCCTAGGAAAGCTGGTGCGTGGAA
>Ga0315915_1002573_pt1 | contig 22908 bp, 8 predicted proteins | sample MpolbnodulesMG_FD_207738 | JGI IMG/M metagenome (GOLD analysis project Ga0315915, IMG submission 207738) | Medicago polymorpha root nodule microbial communities from Los Angeles, California, United States - branched nodules | ecosystem: Host-associated > Plants > Roots > Nodule | place: USA...
TTCATATTAACAAGTAGTGGTTGAGTTTCTGTCCAAAAAATACCACTATCCAAAACATAGAAGTATGACTAATTACGTGGTACGTCCTGCAAAAGTGAATCATAAACAATTAGTCGACTGAAAATCGTGTTTAATGCAACATAAATCCATGCTTAAAGTCAAATAGCCACCTTAAAATTCAGATGTGGGCACATCTTTGCCCACTGATGCAAGTAACGACATGAAACCAATAGTTGACTGTTGGGATGAGAAGTAGTTAACCGTATCACCGTACGCTTGAAACCCATCATTTACAGACATAGGATGTGTTGTAGGCTGTATTGCAAAGTGAAATATAAATTACTTTTAACATAATTAACACTGTATTACTATTAAAAAAACAAATGTAATCACAACAATAATAGGTTAACACCAACTTACTTCCACGAATAAAACATCTGGTTTTTTCCTTTGCAGTTTACTTTTTTTTTTTCACAATCTTTTCAGTGGTGGACAACCGACGATTAGTTCGAGGACGTCCCTTACGTGGTACTTTTAACGGATTGAGAATTGGTTGTTCAGGTTGCTGAGATAATGAGTCCTCCATCATGTTTAAGCTATCATCCCTTCCCACACCACAATCCCTTTTTCGTTTGTTTTCGTTCATGATGTTGACCTTATCTGTTGTATACAAAAAGAATTTCTATCAAGAACAATTAAAACACACACAAGCACCTATTCTCAACACACGTTACAAGAACGATTTGAAAAAATTCATCTTATAACTAAAATACAAACACATTTTATAATCACACGTTTTCCACAAAAATTGAAGAACGTTATGGAAATAATACTGTGACAAGTTAATGTTTTCCTATCTTTGTTATCATAGACATACTGACAAAAATTTATCTTAATTTATCATAGACATACTTTAAATCTTACTAAGTTACTACTATTACAAGTAAAATAATGCACATATATTTAGCTCAGCTTCTCATTCAGCATAATCATTGCAATGATTTTCAAAAACTCAACTATGGTTCAGTTCAGTTCAACGCTCCTAATTTTTCAGATGAACATATGAAATAAAAATCATAGAAAAACATGAAAATAACCATTTACGATGGTGTAAAATAAAACCTACGATATACGATATCTGAGGAAATTGCAAAGAAAAATACTGGATGAACTATGCATAATTTTTCTGTAAAGTGATGATAATTGTAGTGCAAATGATGAGTACACTAACAGACACAGTAGTAAAGTTTCTTTGATATCAAATCATAATAACAGTGAAAAAAGAGGAATAAGGAAAAGGAAAAGAGCTTACTGAAATGAATCTTGGAGAAGTGAAATAGAAACAACAAAAGCAATGTGAAATGCGAATACACTACAATACACATTCATTGTTTATCTTCAAAGTTGAGCTGAATTTGAAGGTATTAAAGAATAAGCGGTTATGCAAAATAAAAGTGCCGCCAAAAGAAGGTAGAGACAAGAGAGAAGGACTGAAAATTCTTTCACACAAGAGACAGAGCACTGATAATCTTGTGTACATGTCTCCAGTTAAAAAACAAAAGCTGCACTTAACCATATTTTAACATAGACGTAACCACATTTTTTTCCTTCAAATTTCTAACACTTTGACCATTTTTTAACAAAAGTGTGACCACAGTTCTTTTGATTAAGAATTTGACACCAACTCTACGTGATATCATTTAGAGGAACAACCACAATCAAACTACAAAAATTGGGGAAAATTTATGATTTTTTTACTAACAACAATAAAATGATAATCATCAACAACCCAAAAATGCAACAATCAGACAATAGCAAATAACAGAGATTTTAACTAAATTATGACTAAACAACTAAATACTATCAAGCTTCATTTAACCCTAAATTCTCACTAACTCAGTATCATACCCTAATATGATTAATTTCTTCATCATCAATTTCTAATTCAACAATTATTTTAGCCTTCACCAAATAAAAGATTTGAGATAAACATCACCTTTAACAGAGAGATTCGGCGACGGAAAGAGAGATGGAGAAAGTGATTCGTACAGAGGAAGGAGGAAGGAGATCGAGAGAGCTAATTAGGGTATGGAGAGAGAGCTACTGGCCGTCGGAGCAAATGGCAGAGAGAGCGATTCGCCGGAGAAGGAGAAGGAGAAGATGCGCGCGTGGAGAGAGACAGAAGCTGAAACACGTTTTTCTTTTTTACCTACCTTTATCTATTTCTTATTTCTTTTCTTTCTTTTAATCATTTTTTACCCCAATTTTTTTATGTATTCTTTGCCATGTCATTGGTGGTATAGGGGGGTGTATGGCAATGGTGTGTACATGTATCTTTTTCCTTTGTAATTAAATGTGACTCGGTGTGTCCTTTGTTGGTGTACTATGATATTTTAAGATAAACTCATTTCATTTTATCAAAAACAAAGTTTTCCCTATTTATGGCTCACTATGGACGGATCCACTCTATGTCCTGTGTTGTTATACCCACACCAAATTCACACCACTTTGAGTGTCTTCATTCATCTGATCTTTCTATGTGCTCTATATCTTGCAGAGATTGTCTAAGGCAGCAATCCAGCGCATGGGCTAACAAAGTATCTAGACCCTTTAAAAATATAAAATCCAACATTGATATGGATTTCGATATTTATATTCTTTTCTCAAGACGGATCAGTTTTTTCTCCACTTGAATATTCGACATTCATACTGATAAAATATGATGATAGTTGTTTTATTTCTATATGAAACAATTCTTTGACAGACTTTATTTATCCAACGTATTAACATCAAGTTAACACAAAAATAATATGAAATATCTATCTCTATAATATTTTATTTCTATCTCCAATTTTTCTGTTTGTCTCTCTCTTTTACCTGTTGATACCAAGGGTGACATTGCGTATCTCGTAATTATTGTCACTATTCCGGAAATCTCAACATGCATAACTTAAAAAAATAAAATAGAAAAGGAGTCGAGAGTTTGTTAAATGGAGAATCCTCACCATGGATGAAGAGGACAGATAAATCAGTAAAACGTTAAAAAGACAGAAAAACAGAACAAGTTCAAACATCTTAAGATTATCATGTACATATGTGTTAATAAAAACCACACATGCAAATTTTACAATTTTGCTTTGCTTTGCTTATCATGTCAAACCCTGTCCCTACTACTACTACTTGCCAACCTATTTTTATACAAACTAACCGGCAATTCATTTAACGAAAGCAAACAAAAACAATAAATTATTTTCATTTTAACTGAGCAATATAACTAACCATTAAGCAATTATGCAATTATTGCATGAAATGCATGAGTTTGAACCAACCAAAACCACCCCCACCACCACCACCACAACCTACATATTCTCGAGCTTTGTCAACCTCATTAGCACACGACGCCGCCGCAAACGTTGTAGTTGCGCCACCATCATTTCTATTTCCAGAAATACCCTCGCCTGCGTGTGCAGTATTTTTAGGACACAGAAAGAAGTTTCTTGATCCAAGTTTCCCTAGTTTCTCCTCTCTATTCAAACCTACACATCACAAAAACAAAATTAATCAAAACCTTATTAATCAAAATCAAATTAATCAAAACCAAATTAATTTTCTATGATTATAAACTACGGAGCACAAACTCATATAAGAACGACACCTAAAATAGTTTAAGAAAATAACATAATTCAATATAATTATATATATGTCGATGCCAGACATGTATCTGACACACAATATCCGACACCAGAACACACTAATCTGAGGAACATATGTGTTTCATAGCTTATGAATTATAATATAAATTGTGAAGACTTACTTTCTAGGCTAAACTGTGAAAAGTGAAGTTCATAATCCGAGCCAAAACTTGAAGGCAAGATTGGACGGCGAGCTTCTTTGATATACTGCCGCACCGCTGTTTCCACCAGATCGCCGACGGTTGATTCCGGCTTCATCAGCATCTGAACAGGACCAAGGCTTCCAAGAACCGTCACCTTCAAAAGCAACTTCGGTGGTTGTCTAGGAAGACCTTCCGTCACCGGTGAGACGTTGTTCCGGTATGATAGAAGATCAGGAACGGTTTTCGGACGACGAATTGTAGCGGTGGTCGTCATAACGTTGTTGCCGTGAAAAGATGAAGATCTCTGATTCCTCTTAGGACTCGGCATGAAATGAATACCGAGTCGAATTGACAAATCGAAATGACAAGAGCTGAATAGAATGGAAGCTGGCTGAATGATTACGTATATGTGCAGGGGTGAAATTGGAATTTCAGGAAGTTATTGCTACCTTAGACGGCGGTAGCGAACATAACGGCGGCGAGGAAAGCCGAGAGCTGTGGAAAAGCTTCGGCGGAGTTGTTGACGTGGAGCGGAAGCTAGCATAACCAGAAGGGTAGAACAGTAAATAACCCGAGCAACGATGAAGGATGAATGAACGAAGATTTTGGTTTATGGAAGATGAAGATTCCTTGGTGTGAATTTATATGGTTAAATAAAATGGAGGTTTTTTAATTAATTAATTAACAGGGTTTACTGGGTGTAGCCGGTAATAAGGAAAGATTCTAGAGGGTTTTGCGGGGAATTAGGTATTGGGAAAATGGGTGGTAGAGAGAGATTAGGTAGCCAGATACTGGTCGACACGTGTGAGGTAATTATTGAATTAGCTTTTTGATATCAAAGTTAAGTTATGTTTGTTAGATGCCGACACGTGTAGGTAAAATGACGCGGAAATGAAACTTCGTGTGTGCAAATTCCACAACTTATTTCTATATGAATAATGATAATTTTTTTTTTTTTAGGGACAGATAAATTAATAATTAAAAGGCTATCCAACATTGTATAAAATACGGATGATTTAATTTTTTATTTTTCTCTTTTATTTATACCATTAGTTATAAATGGTGTAATTTTATATCATTGTCAAATAAGTTGTTGAGTTTTTGTTATTCAAATAACATTGTTCTTTCTATATTGCACGGGTATGATGTCTTTTTTTTTATTTTTATTAATTTTGTTTTTTTTTTAATCACATCAATAATTTTACGTGTATTTTATATGTTGTCAATTTTTTAATGTTTTTCTAAAAAAAAAAATTAATGTTTAAATAACAATAATATTTTTTTAATGAAAAATTGATACTTTGAATATTTTTTTGACTCATCTAAACTACAACTATCATGTTTGTTGTTATAAATATTAATAGTGGATGTCCAAATAGCAAATGGGTTAATGGGTCATACTATTAGGTAATTGGGCTTAGTTCATATGCTATTCTATTTTCCTATAAATAGAGCTCATTGTAACATTCAGAAGTACATCAGTGAATAAGAATACTTCTCTTTATTCTCTCTTCTTCTCCTTTTGTCTATTAGTGTCTCTATTTACTTATATGCATAACACGTTATCAGCACGATCTAATCAACTGAGAGTAAGGTGTATTAATGTAATCAATTTCATTTTTTTTTTTGCAATTTAGTTTGTGTATATATGTGATTGCATAGAATCATTAAAAATTGGTTTGCATCAAGCCAACACATTAATTTATGTAAGTCCTCCCCTTAATTTATCATCAATTTTAGGTTAACAACTTAATATTTCTCATCTAGGTAAATTTTTGGATGTGTTGTGTATGGCAAACCAATTGGTTCCAAATATAAAAAATCCTCAAATAACAAAAGGAGCCAAAAATGAGATAACCGAAATGAGGATATAAAAACTCTAAAAGAGTCGTATGACATAATTGATTTTTAAGTTTAAGAAGAATTGACCAGGTACCTGAAATTTACAAAAAAAGAAAGAGATCTCGATAAATTATGTCACAAATGGAATAAGATGGAACCAAAATCAAAGTCAACGTTGACGATGTTTTTCTATAGCGCTATATGTGATAAGTGATAATGAGGATCGTGAATTGAAAATCTATAAAAGATTATAGATAAAGAAAATATCTACAAATGGAAATAGATGATTCCAGTGAAATCAAACTCGTTTTGCAAAGCTAAACTTTTTGGACTTGTAATCCGCACACTCGAAGGTGTGAAGTTAATTAGATATATATGACTTTTTGCACGAAAGAGAATTGCATTGATAAAATACATACATGTGGAGTTTAATATGTTCACCGGAAGTGAATGCATATTTGTGTAACGTTTATGTGTATGAGACATATTCACTTGAAGTGAATTCAAGAACTTTTCTTGCTTGGTTAAGTTTAATAACACATGAAAGACTCAATTTTTATAAAATGTGTTTCAATATATTTGTATGACTCAAGTGATAGTGACAAGTATATGAAACTCTCCGAATGAGTTAATTTTCATGAGATATTGAATAAATGACATCATATGTCCATTTCAAAGATTTGAAAATGAATTTGTTATAATCGGTTTTATGACGAAGGGTATAAATATTATTAGAATTCCTGAAGAGATTATAAAATATTGATTATAGAAAGATTTTAAATTAAATATGTTGCATGCGCAAAGTTGGTCTGGAATTGCAAATTTATTATTTAAATGAGATTTTGTGCATCAAGAAACTTATATAAGTTTCTTGATTTTGCGCAAAGTTGTTTCTTTAAATTTATTATTGAAAATGTATTAAAATAATTTGATATGGACAAATCTAGTTGATTTTATACTAGAATGATTGTGATGTCACTTGATGTTAGTATAGATAATGTCCTCAAGAAAATGATAAACAACTTGAATTGGTCCTGAAGTACCATATCTTAGTTCAAACGAGGACATTAATGTATTTTGTTAATTATATGTATTTTGGTATTTTGTTTTTGTTACTATTAGTAAATACAGACATCAGAACAAAGTCAAGCATGTGTTTTATATCTTAAAGAAACAGCATAATCAAGGAAGTGGAGAATGCTCTTTTATTAAGGATGATGATTTTACAAATACAAGAAAATTGTGGATTTCTTAAAGGGGTTCTTGTAACAAATCAATATGAAAAAACTTCTCAAGTACTGCGAAATTGAAGAAGACTATGAAGATAAATCAGATCTTTCAACAAAGTTGCAAGTAAAAACTTTTGAGCAACTAGAACAAATATTATTTAACTTTCTTCGTCTCATATATGATTGTCTTTATGAGGGGGAGACATAAATGTGTTCTGCACTCTTTTTCCCTTAACCATGGTTTTATCCTATTGAGTTTTCTTGATAAGGTTTTTAACGAGACAAATTATTACACTCAAAAGAATATTGTACTCTTTTTCCTTCACTAGAATTTTTTCCCACTGAGTTTTATTTTAATAAGGTTTTAATGAGACATATCCTCAATGGACATCCAATTGAAAGTGTTATAAATATTAATAGTGGATGTCCAAATAGCAAATGGGTTAATGGGTCATACCACTAGGTAATTGAGCTTAGTTCATATGCTACTCTATTTCCCTATAAATAGAGCTCATTGTAACATTCGGAAGTACATCAGTGAATAAAAATACTTCTCCTTATTCTCTCTTCTTCTCTTTGTCTCTATTTATTTATATTCATAACATTTGTAATGTTTTATGCATGTGTCTTTTCTTGTTTTTGTATCATATTCATATGCATGTGTCTTTGTGATTAACTATTTTAAGCACTGATCGATATTTCTCGATTTATTTTGTTATGTGTTTCTCATTTTAATAAAAGTGAAATGAACAAATGTATTCCATCTATATTTTTTTGAGCGGAAACGTATTCCCTCTTTATTATATGAGTTTGTCTAACATGTGCAATATTGCACATGTTAAAACAACTAATAGTAGTAACTTTTTTTTGAAAAACAACAATTATTTATTCAAAAGTTTTATATTTAATATTAAATGTACAAGTTTCAATACAAAATTTCTATTTTAAAATTCTTAACATGTGCAAATTTACACATGATAGAAAAACCTTTATTATATTTATTTATCATATCATATGATATGGTTTATGATTTACTACTAGTCCATTGATAATGTTCTTTTCAATTTTATCTTTTCCTTTACCTCCATGGCAAGGAATTCTCCATTTAACAAAAGTTTAAATATTCGGATCACATTTGTTTTTAAGGTTGAAAGTTATGTATTTTGGGTGTGGCATGCCATGAGTACACTACCTAATTTGTATCTTTCGGTGTAGGCAACAACTACAAGAGTGACTCATTAGCTCAAAAAGGTATTTACGCAATTGACGGTGGCGACGCTACGCAGAAACAGAACCCCTACATGCTTGAGCAAAGCCAAATAAACATGTGATAGAAAGAGACAAGTCAAGCCCTTTGATTGTTAGGATTAGATTTTTATATTGAATCTAATTCATCATTATAAAAATCAGTTTACAAGATAATATTTTTTTTGAGAGAAGTTTACAAGATAATAGATGAGTTATGTTTTTTATAAACTCTTTCAAACTCTACTTTTATTGCATTTGGGATTAAAGTTTTTCTCGATAGAGTACGTCACGTTCAACAATATCATATTTGGTGTATACATATTTGGTGTGTGAATTTGAATGGAAGATGTCTCGATTTGTAGACACTGATACCATATTATGTTTTTATATTAGATATAATCAATTCTTACAAAATTAATTTGTAAGATAAGAGATGTCTCTATTTATTTTAAAAAAAATCAAACATTTTTTTTATTTGAGATTGAGTTTTTTCCAAGACACTTAAATGTATATATTTGTAATTTGTGTTGGCATTTTTTTTTTGTTGCTTTGAAATTACATTGCTAAAATGATGAAATTTATGGTGCACAATGAATATATGTCTTGTGCATGTTATAATACTAATTTGCTTATGCACATTAGATAAAGCCTAGAAAACCAATAGTTATTTATACCAAAAGGAAAAAGAAAAATTACAATGATGCCAATTAGTTGTTTTTTTAGCAAAATTTAACATATAGTATATTTTGTTTATTATTTTATTCGTTTAATACAAAGAATAATTTTTATTACAAGAATAAAAGAATGATATTAAATAATATATATTATGAAATTAATTAGTGTAAATAACTAATTATAGAAAATCAATTGAACGAGTTCAAGAAAATCAATTGAATGAGTTCAAATAGTTAAAAATATCAACTTAAAGATAAATTGTTGAGAGAATACAAGTTTAATTTTTAAGTAAAACAATTATTGATCATATTTATTTTTTATTTTTTTGTAAAAGTTATTGATCCAACATAACTTATATTTTGGCCCAACTTCAATTTAGCAGATACCTTCTCTAGGAGCATAGGGTAAACACCATATACACCATTTTTTTTTTTATCTAGATGTATCCTCATATATATATATATATATATGCACACATAATTACATACCATACCAAGCAAGTTGAAGAAGTTGGATTGGTAATGTCTAGACTAGAGATAAGCTTGCATGTGGTTTAAAATGAGCCATTTGCCAATAATTTCTCTTCAATTCCCAAACTCTACTATTGCATATGATTCTGTCTGCTTCTGAATCATCTATCCCACAGACGCAATAAAAAATGTGGAGTGTCGTGTCTATAACGTTACGCACATTTCTTTTGGGAGATTCAGTAACAACTTAATGTTTGTTTACGTAATAATAGAGCCACACTGGTAGACCAGATTCCTTGTGTAAAATTGAACCAATTGAAAACAAGTAAAAGATTGGTGACGTAATTTGCACTGAAGATAAGGTTTGGACGGCTATTTTACAATAATACCAGTGCAAGTATATATTTTTTTTGAATGGTAAAATATATTATATATAAATAGGAAACTAGATCCTAAGGAATACACTAAAATAAAAATAAAAATACACCACAACACCCAGCAAAAAATCTACAAGAGTCAATTTTTCATCACCATCAACAGAGATCAAAAAAGCAGTCGACAATGAATTGTTGTGTTAAACGTTCGCCCACCACTCAACTCCCAATGTGTTGAGAAAAATATCATTTGATTAGATGAGTCGCGTGAGAGAAATATCTTACTAAAGTTTTGATCTAACTAAAGTTTTGACGTTAATTTGAAAATATCGTCACTTAATTTCAGTGGAAATGAAAATCATACTCGTGATCAGGGTGCTTTAATGGACAACGTTTTTTTTGTTGTTGATAACAATTGACAACGGTTTGGCTTGATGATATAATACATACTAGTGTGTACTTATTTAGATTAAATGAGGGAATAAAATAGAGGTGATTTCGGGTCAAAAATAATCAACATCAGGGCCGTCCCTATAAAACTGGAGGCTCGGCTCTCGTGCTAAAAATAAGCCCCTAATGAAAAAAGCACATAATTTTTTTAAAAGATTAATCTTCTATTTAAATTGAAAATAACACTCATATAATGGTTATTAGACACCAAATCAAAATTAGCAATTATTTTTACTAAAAACGTGCTTTTTTAACTTAGAAATAGAAACATGGAACCTGATTTTTTACTTAGAAATTGAAACATGAAACATGTTTATTTTTCTTTTTGAGTGGGCATGGGAATATTGAGCAATAATTTTTTTCTTGAGACTCATCACTTGAACTCTTTACACTGGGAACAATCCTGATCAACATCGCTGGTTTATGGATAAAAAGAAGGAAGAGAGAAGGTGAAACTCCTCTCTAACAAAAAAAACTAGGGCAGATTATCCAAAAGGACATTTTTATATTTTCAAAATGGTATTTGTTAAAACTAGATCGAGGGACATATTTTCAGAGATTATTGTGTTCTTTGTAAAAACAACTCCGTTGAAATCTCATGTTAAACATATTATTTTCCTCACATATCACAAACTATTTACCGTGGCAAAATGAAAGCTACTCTCTATTTTATTTTTTGAAATGACCAATGTTAATAATTACTCCTCCCGTTTAAAATTATGTCATTTTAGCGAAATTTGTTTGTTTTAAATTATATGTCACTTTACAATATCAAGGAATCATTAATGTTTATTTTTCTGTTATGCCCTTTACTATTTATTACTTTATCATTTTCTAATTTTTGAATTTATGTTTTTCATACCATTAATGAAATCACTTTTTTACACAACATTAACTACTTTTTTTTAATCTATGTGAAATTGCTAAAGTGACATAATTTGGAACGGATGGAGTAGTTGTTAGATTAGAGCTTAGAAAAGAGACGAGTTGACTAGACCTTTTTGTGAGAAAGAGGCTATGTAGACGGTGTGAGATCGCGCTAGTTTCAGAAGTCTCGGTATAGATGGAATTAACTTTGAATTAATCAAGGTGTTTTGGGTAGATATCAAAGAAAATGTTATGAGGTTCTTGGTGGGATTTCATCGGAATGGTAACTTTGTGAGAGACTATAATTGCACTTTACTGCTTTAATTTCAAAAGTTGAGAATCCACAATTTGTTGAATTTTAGACCCATTTTTATTGTTGGATGCATGTATAAAGTGTTGGATAAGGTTCTAGCCAACATATTAAAATTGGATACTAGTAGTGTAATTTATGACACGCAGTCAACCTTTGTCAAAAGGAGGCAAATTCTGAATGAGAATCTTATTACTAATGAAGTGGTGGATGAAGTGTGAAAGTAGAAAAAAATATATTGTTGTTTAAAACTGACTTCGAAAAGACTTATGATTGAGTAGAATGAGAGTATCAGAATATAGTAATCGAAAAGATGATTATCTCAGTTACGTAGGATAAATGGATCATGGACCGTGTCTTCTCAACAACAACATTGTTCCTTCTGAATGACAGTCCAACCGGTGAATTCAAATTGAAAAGGGGTTTGAGACAAGATGATCCCCTCCCTCTTTTTTTTTATTGTTGCAGAATGGTTGAATGTTATGTTAAATTATACTATAGAGGCTAGTTAATTTATTGTTTATAAGGTTAGTCAATCAAAGGATCTGTGTATTTCTCATTTACAATTTGTTGATGATATTATGATTTTGGGAGATAAAAGTCGGGTGAATATTAGAGCTGTAAAAGTTAATCTTATTCTCTTTGAGATAATTTCGAGTTTGAAGGTGAACTTTCATAAGCGTTTATTGATGGGTGTGAATGTAACTGGTTCTTGGTTGGTAGAGGTCTCTGTGGTTCTTAATTGTAAATTTGGTCACGTTGTTTTCTTATATCATGACATTGTTGTTGGAGGCGATCCCTGTCTGATAAGATTTTGGTTTCCATTATTTAACGCATAAAAAAAATACATGGGTGGAAAAGTAGGAATATATTTTTGGATGGTTTCCTTTGTACTTTTGAAATCGGCCATGTTCCCGTTACTTGTCTATTTTCTTTTCTTCTTCAAGAATCTCACATGTATTACCTCGTTTATTGAATATATTTTTAAATATTTTTTTGGGGTGAGGATGTTAGGAAGATTCATTAGATTGATATAGATAAAAGAGATTTTTTTTGGGTGGGGGGTTCCTAGAATCACAGAGTTTAATCTGTCTCTTTTAGGTAAATGGTGTCAGAGGATGGATGTGGATCATGGGGTTCCAATATCAAGTTGTTGTAGTTAGGTATTGTGACACCCTAAATCCCAAAATAATTATTCCTACTATTTATTCAAAAATAGGGTTTGATTCGCCGCAGAATAAAAACTTTTCTATTAATATAAAAATTCTTCGACAAGATTTAGGATACCACATTGACTCATAATAAACATAATTTACATTTCACTTCCTTGAAAATTATAATAATATTAACATCGAATCATTTGCTTATGAAAATATTTTCTTTTACATCATAGAAAATGGATTTCTTGAACAAAACTAAATAAGTAAGTATATCCCTTTCCTAGTGTCACTATCAGAGTAGACCTTTTCCAACACTTGAACTTTAAGACTCGTAAACCTGTATTTAGACTACGATTTCGCAACTGCAGGGCCAAGCCAGCAAACACAAGCAACGAAGGGGTGAGTTTCGAGAACATGTAATAGTGTAAAATAAATGAGAAGAACACGCAAGAAATTAAGTCAAAATCGTATCACATCACAAACATATTATTCAAAATCTTAAGAATATACTATATCAGTCCAATTCACATTAGTCACAAAATTATTACAACATAAGAATCAAAACCTTCACACACATCATATCAAAAATAGTCTCGACAAAGATAGTCACAAATAACAATCAAGACAGTCAAGAACATAATCTCTCGAGGTAATCGAAACATTCATAATGGAACGGTCACAATTCAAACAATGATAAAATTAGTCACAAATGACATTCCAGACAATCTAGAACACAATCACACAAGGTAATTAACATCATTCATGATATAACAGTCACAATTCAAATGATGATATGCATGCTCTTAGACTCTAGACATCTCATTCTTTGGTATCATTCTACTCCGAAGTACTTGGTTAGGAGGTCGATAGTACTATGCCACCACATGATGGATGGACAATTCAAAAATGGTTGAGTCCTCATGGACTATTCAAGGTTGACCGAGTCTTACTATTCAAGGTTGGCCGAGTCCTTACGGACTATTCAAGATTGGCCGAGTCCAAACTATTCAAAGATGGCCGAGTCCTAATGGACTATTCAAAGTTGGCCCTGCCCTCATAGACCCCCTTCTCAACCCTGAGGCAATATGCCTCATTCATTAGTACTTCCCCAATCATATTAGGTTTGTCAGACCCTACCTAGATGATGACCAAACACTCCACTAGGTCCTATACCTTATCATTCAATCCATATTTATTCAATAATCACAATTCACAGTGTATGCTTCACACTATTCAATAAAAATCCATATTCATGTATTTCAGCCAATCTCAGTCAAGTCTCAATAGTTCAAACATGTACAATCATGATTATAACTAGTCGAATTCTACCGGTCTGTAAGAGATTCAACAGGCAGTGCATTTTTAAACATAATTTTATACTAGTTAACACAAATCTGCACACACACATCCATCACACAATAATTAACCATTAAAACATGATCTCACAAAGATAAAATACTAAACAATCTTCACATAATTTCATTCATGGCAGCTTGGAGGTTTCTGAATCATATTTTTAATCCTCATTATTACCATCAACATATTCTTAATAAATTATTATTCATGAATCAAACGCTCTTACATCTAATTTCTCCCTTCGTTGGCCTAGGATACACCTTAAGAGCAAACACAAATCACAATCAACACTAACTCCTGGTTTAAGTTTAAGGTAATCGATAAGGGTAATCGAAATATTCATTCATATCAAGTTCATCACATCAATCCAAATCTGATTAGGGTAACCAAGAAAATTCCTTCATCTTAAAATAATCACAACAATCTGAATCCAACAAGGTTATTCGTTCATCTTAAATTAATCACATTAATCCTCATCACATATTCTCATATAAAGATTTTTACTCATCATAAAACACATGCCTCACATCACATTGTATATACATCGCCAAGTAGGCACAATTTCAAGAACAAGAACTTAAGCAATTAAAAAGATTAGTAATAGCAATTAGCCAATTATGATCACAATACCTATTCAACAATAACATCAATGAGCACATATTCCATCATAAAATAAGTCAAGCAACACCTTAATAAAATTTCTAATTCTTCTCTTAACCTCACTTCCATATTTGCACATTAGTTTATTCATCTCTCGAAGGCTACAACCATCGCAGCGAGCCTCAAATGAACTTGTGGGAAATACGGATTTCCCGTTCATCACAATTATTTTACACTCATGTACTCGAACTCTTTTCCCTCACCCCATTCCTGGATTGAAGCTTTCACATAACATACAAAAATACGAGGACTTGACAGCAATGACAAACTTGAACAATTTATCAAATATTCGTCTCATCTTCTCCGATCATTGTAGCTAACAATCCGCAAAGGAAATAAAATGAATATAGCAAACAAAAAAATATATTTACTATTAATAATAAACGTAAAATGTAATTCCTAGTTAACATCTTTTTATCAATTGTTTTAATATATGGACTTCTTATCAAAATAAAATAATAATAATGACATTTGAACTTATAAATATAAAACCAATTATTTTAATATGACTTAAAGTCATTATAGAAAAAGATTTCAGCCATGATTTCTCGTAAGGAGCCATTAGAATGATCAATTCCATTTTTCATTACCCCCTAATACACATATAAGTTGAATGTTATGACTTTGGTTAATGTTAGGTAGAAATCATCAATTTAGTGAGGTGGAATTCTATTCTATGAAAAATCAAAGGTCCAATTTGAAATTGAATTCCACTTACCTCAAGAATAATGGTTCGCAAATCACACTTACGGCGGCTCTAGGCTTTGCTTTGCATAGGGTTCATGTGTCTAATTGCTAATTAAGTTGCTAAAATACATAACTTAAGGTTACAATCAGTAGGTAATTAGATCCGTACAAGTATAAGTTAAGCCCAATCCTCTTTTTTACTTTAGCACACTTCTATTTTATTTTCTTTTAAAATAATTCTATCATTTTTTGTAAAAAAAATATATAATAAAGCTAATTAATATTGAGATAAATTGAAAATAAAAATCAGAAATTTTGGGGTGTTATAGGTATGAGATGGAATTGGGATGTGTGTGTGTTGGTGGGGGGTAGAAAAATATGGCTGATATTTGAAGAGGTGTGGGTCTGGGGTGGATAACTGGTTTTGTGATTATTTTATGAGGGTTATGGGTAAAGGGGTCAATTTTTTTTTTGTTGCATTGATCAGTGGTTGTAGGTGACCCTTTATGTGTTAGGCTCAGATGAATTTTTAGTTGTCTGAAAATCGTTTGGTGTTAATATTTAAGATGTTTGATTTAGGGTGGGATGTTGATGGTTATAGATGGAAGTGGCACCAGAGGTTATTAGCTTGGGAGGAGGATCAGGTGAGAGAGTGCTACAATTTGCTGTATAATTTTTTGTGTGTGTGGTTGATGTGCTAGATAAATGGGATTGGAAGTTCGATCCAGGTGAAGGTTGTATTAGTTAGTGGTGCATATCATAGGTTGTCTAATTTAGAGTAAGTTGATTGTTCAAACATAACAAATATTATTTGAAATAAGTAGCCCATTTGAAGGTCTTTCTGCTTGTTTGGCACTTGTTAAGTAATGAGATTCCCACAAACGACAATTTCCTTCAATGTGGAGTTATTTTGCCGGATTATGTTTTTGTGTGGGTGGTTGTGGCTTGGAGAAAAATATTGATTATCTTCATCAGGGTTGTGCATGTTTTAGGAGTATTTGGTCTCTTGTTTTGCAATGGTTAGGAATCTACTCAACATTTATGTTGTGTCTCTCTCTGATCATTTTGTTCAATTTAACTACTTATATGTATTCTCTAAAAGGATTTGATCTTGCATTCACTTTATTTGGATGACTTGCGTTTGAGTTATTAGGCAAGAAATAAATATGTGAATCTTTAATTCGAACATTCGGTAGTTACTGGACAGTGATTTTTTTTTTTTTTTTTATGGATGAAAGTGAAACATCTTACTTTTAGCTTTTCATGTATATTCTTTGTGGCATACTCCCTTCAGTCTCAAATATAAGAAAAAATTCTTTTTTTAGGTTTATTGAGTAATTAATGTATCTGCTTTACAATATAGACCAGATACATTAACTATTCAATGAACCTAAAAAAGGAATTTTTTCTTATATTTGAGACCATGGGAGTAATCTCATAGTTTGTCTCGGTTTTGTCATCCAGCTTGTGATGTATTTTGTGTTGTTATCTTGTTTTCTTGAACTTGGTTGATGGATACTTTTTTGAATCTTTTCCTTAAACATTTTGTGTTGGTTAAAATTTATTTGTCGGCTTGATTAATATAGTCTATTGTGACTTCTTCAAAAAATAATTTTTAGATTAATTTTTTCTTCTTAATAATTGTTTATCCTTGTATTGTTTAGGGTGTTTGCTTGTTCATTGAATAACTAGCATAGTAAGACACTTATCATAGACTTGTTTTTTATTACATTTTGTCCAAATCTACTTGCTGCCTTTTTTTTCTTAGGAAAATCTACTTGCTGCCTTGGTGAGTAAAACAAAGCCTCAAATTCCTAATCAAACTAAAAAGTCAATTCACTAGTGACGTTGTGGACATTTTGTCCATTAATTTCCACTAAACGCACCTTCCTTAATTTAATCAAACATTTATTTTAAAATAAGGGGTCACTAATAAAGATCTTTGCCGGTTTTTCCTAAAAAAAAAGAAGATATTTTGATGGAAAAATCTTTTCTAAATTGTGCAAAACTTGCCCATTACATAGTCACATGACTTCTTAACATTTCTAATAACTTTCAGCTCATTCTAGCATGTAAAACATGAAAATGACTCTCTATCTTGCACATCAAGGCATAAAATTGACTAAAAAAGAATAGTATAACCTAGTGTCATCACCAGATATGGTGAATAAAGATTGATTCAATTGATAAAATGTTGATTATCCGCAACCATTTTACATTTCCATCTCATGTCGGTATTAGGAAATTTGACATTAAAAATAAAGGTGATCAAGTTTTACCTTTAAAGATTTTCTATTAAAACAGTTTGTTTGAAAGAAACATGAAGTTATAGCTCTTTAAATCTTAAGCGAAGAATACCATAACATCATCATGTCTAAACCACAAGAAGAGTTTAGCTCATGATGAGCTTAACCACAAAGATGAAGATGAAATGAAAGCATGAAAAAACTAAATTGATAGATAAAATATAGTTATGAACAGATTACATTCCAACATGGAAAGATGTGAGCTTGAAGCATCACCAAAGTAATCATAACTCTAAATCACTAAGAACTAGTGCTCATGTTCATTTATGAAAAAGATGATATGAAGTAAGAACTCTAGTGGCTACCAACCCTAGTTGGAACTTGGACTCTCAATTCAACTAAGCAAATTCCAGATTCTTGGAACTAGCATGTGGTTGTCCTTTTATAGTAAAAGGCCAACCACTATAGGTTGTATCTTTGGTCATTTTCCACATGAGGTGTCCTTATTTTATCCTTGTCGTACATATCATATTTTTATTCCTCGTACTACCAATGATTGGCGCTAGCTCATAGAACTTAGCCAATAAGCAACGATAAGAAAGGGTCCCATGAGTTCGTACAATTGTATGACCATTCTGGACGATCCACAATGATATATCTTAAGACATCCTCCTAGCATTGTACCTTCATACTTCGCCACACTCCTTTTCCACGCTGTATCTTCACAGATCTTTAGTGCAATTCCTCAACCTGTTCCACAAAACATCCACAAAAAGCATTTCTAGTTCAAAATAATTAAATAACATTAAAAACTACTTAAAATCATTAATTCCTAAATAATCAATTATTAGATGTTATAGGCCATGCAATCACTCAATTTCTCATAGGTTATGGGGGATAAGGCAATGTAATAACCTACAAAATTGTTGGTTATCATATACCTAGGTTATTTTTCAAGCCACCCTTATTGTTTATAATTTCCTTTGCTAAACCGGTTAGAGCTTTCATGCATATCCCCTTTCTTTCAGTGACAAACCACGATATAAGCCAATTGGACCTAAAGTTTATTTAAATGTTTACCCAATATGAAGTTAGGTAAAAACATTAAAATACTTTCTTAGGTTTGATTTAAAGTTTAGGGGTTGCTTATGGAATTAACAACATTCTAAGTCAGGAGTGGGTACAAGAGAAATGAGAGACACTCATCAAATTAAGTCTCTCAAGAAACAAAAATGAAAGGAATGAAGAAAAAAGGACCACAAAAACTTTAAAAGAATGGTCCCTTCATAAAATTTTAAAGTTCTCTTTGTAAGAATCTTGAATGACACAATTTCTTGGTGATTGTTGGAATTGTAAATAAATGGAAAAATAGTAATACCTAGTTTATAAATAATAGAAAGAAAGAAGGAATCATTTTTTTTATTGTGATCAATTAGTCTAATGGCTAGAAATTTACTATTTTTAAGGTGAATAAGGTGGGTGTCCGAAGTTCAAACTTTAACTTCCACATATATTATACATTGTTCTTACTAACTGAAGTAAGTTTACATGGACGAAGGAAATAAATACTTAACTTAGAAACGAGGAATCAATGATAGTTAAATAGTTTGATATGACACCAACAAACTCAATAAAATGTCATCAAATCTTAGAGTCAATTCAATCGTATACACATGATCTAAGTACAACAACAAATATAGTGGCAGTGTTGAAAAAAATATAGTAATGCTTGACCAATTGTTTAATTTTTTGAATGGATAAGGGTTCTCTTCTTTGTCTTTCAATAATAAATAGATGCATTGAATGAGGCATCACTTCTAAATAATGGGGTTTGGATGTTTTTGGGCAGGTTCCCATTCAAGGCATCGTCTTCTCATTTATTTGGTCATTATTTTCCATGACCAGTTGAATGTGACTTGCTAGTGGTCCTTCATGTTGTGATGTCCTACGAGGTAAACAACTAGCAAAGAATGATGTTAACCACGAAAAGCAATTGCATGTGTTGAACAATGCATCTATTCTTAAAAGTATCAATGTTATTTGCTTCCTCCCTCCGATCACAATTATAAGCAAAAATCAACTTTTTAGGTTCATTCATTAAATGATGTATTTTGTCTATATTATTGATCAAATACATCATTTAATGAATAAACTTAAAAAGTTGATTTTTGCTTATAATAGTAACCGGATGAAGTATATTCTATAGTAAGTGTTTTACTAATTATTTTGATAAACAAATAAAACAAACAAGGTTAAACTATTTTAATACAAGTCGTAAGTTGTTAGATAAGCTACAACGATTGAAATAAGCTAAAAACTTAAGAAATTCATTTTAAAAAAACTTTTTTTTAGAGATTTTTTTTAAAAAAGAAACTTATCATCAACATATATATTATAGACTATTTTCATATGGTTATTGAAATACTTAGGTGTATATGATAAGATTAGCTCAAAAGTGTAAATAATCTTTTTTTAACACAAAGAATACCTTGCACAAACTTCTTAAACATAAATTAACGGGTTAGCTAGACTCTAGTACATTACTACAATAATTTTAACATATAGTGACAGAACAATCCGTAGTAAAGCTCGTAAAACCGTAGGTATTGGTGATAGACCTATACCAAAAAATGTTTGTTACGTGCCATTTAATTCGTTAGATCCACATAAATTTGCCGCCCCAGTAACTTATAGCTACGATATTTTCAAACTGTTGGACAAAGTCTCAGAGCTATAACCACAGTTAGTGACGCTTATTGAATTGCTTTACCCATCACAGTTTTCTGTTGGTAAATGTTTGCAACATTTTTTTGGTACAATTTTTTTTTACTTAAACAAATAAAAGTTTATAAGAAAGATATTAAGAAAAATAAATCATAATTTATCCATCACAATTTTCTGTTGGTAAATGTTTGGAAACATTTAAGGGTAAAATTGTGATCGGCAAAACACTTAACTATTTATTATATTTCTTAATATTATAGGGTCTTGCTAACAAGTGTTCTAATAACACTCTTTGAGAATTCCTAATTAAGAAAATGTTTATAAGAAGAGTTTAATAGTTCAATTTCCATTGCATTGAATGCATTAATTTCCATAAAAACTTACAATTTAAATGTTGTTAAAGAATGCGACAAGAGCACTCGTTAGCATTTCCTTTAATTATATTTTTAATTAGAAAAGTTTGCCTATAATTTTTTGGAGAATGCTAACTAGTGTCCCAATGACATTGGTTAAGCATCCAAAATAGGTAAGTTTTCAAGAAAAAGTTATGTAATCATTACTTGATCAAAAACAACATCTTATGTTTCGAAGACAAATTTTGTACTTGTAGATTCCTTAATCAATGTCTTGAGGACACGGGTTAACAAGACCCTAATTTTTTCAATACCATCCACTGTATTTTTTGTCCTTCTGGTTCTTTTTTAGCTTGGAAAGCTTTAGAAGTAGACGCTTTGCGTTTGACTTGTAAAGAGCTAGGGATTTGTTTCTCTTAGGAACATTCAAAGTTCTTTGTTTCTTCAATAGCTGTTTTAATTTTGATCTCCATTTCATAGGAAGGTTTCTTAGAATCTTTCAATTTCAATATGTACATTCCTAGAGTATTTGTTTCAAAAACTCCGAGTGTTGACAAGTTTTTGAAATCTTCCAAACATGTCTTCAACGGATTTGTCTTCCACTACAAGAAAATATCATATTAGCTACCAAAATCTTGCTATGCTGTTTGCTCTAGTTAAATCGTCTTTAATTTACTTTGCTCTTACCGCAAATGAAGTTTCTCTAGCTAATGTTTACATTGGTTCGTTACTGTACCTAAAAATAAAACAAACATTTTTTTTTTGTACATCAAAGTGAGCAGACTGTTTTTCTTTAAATATTCTTATTTAAATTGTTTTTTTAAAATATTCATTCAATTATTTTATTTTTAAAAAAACTAATATTTTCATTTACTTTAACCCTTCTCTCTCTCTCTCTCTCTCTCACTTTCTCTCTCTCGTTTACGGTCCCACGCGCCACCGCTCAGTCCAATGCGCCACCGCTTCCGATCGTTTGTTGCATCCTTACTCTTTGTGTGTTCATCTCTGTCGTCTCTCTATTTTCATCTCTGATCCTCCTTGAGATTCTTCTCCACCATAGATTATCATCCTCCTTTGTCCCAATCGATCTCATCATCTACAGTTTCTGATTTATCTCTCCTCATGAGATGCAACGATAGAGATTGGCTTCGATCGGAAGTGAAAGAAAACGTTGATTCCAGTGGCGGAGAAGGAGGTTCTAGACATTGCAATGTCGTATCTCCGATTGCAGAAATGTCTACATCTTCATCGAAACGGACACGACGGTGAGGTTAGGGATTTACACTTATTGATTAAACATGGAGGTTATAGACATGGCGGCGGCGTTGCTCCGATTGTAGTTCTTCCAAACGCGCGGCAATCTTGGTAAGGATACTTTTGTTCTTCATTTTATTTCCTGATTTATGTACGATTATGGAATGTTGTATTGTAATTCTGCAATTTAGTTTTTGTGATGCGGTTTTTGAAATGGATTTTCGGATAATTGAGCAATTTTTCATCATAGTGTTCATATTCCTAACTTATGGCATAACTTCGGATCGATTTGTTGACTGTAAGTATGATATGAGAATCTATCTTAGTTGATTGAGATTAGTAAACAAATTCAAAACCGAAAAGTAATTTTCACATCACATATTCTCTATTGCTAGATAGATAACCGATAGTATGAGTTGAGGAGTGGTTTGTTTGTCATTTGAGAAATTATTTTCTGATTAGTGTAACAAAAGGACAGAATAAGAATTAAGCAATTAGGAGACTGATTCATTTTAGTTATTGATATTCTTTTTCATTTACTAGTAAGCAATTGTTTGGATTTTATTGTCGAGTAAAGAATAGTGGTTGTGGCAAAATATCTTGTTATGTGATTAGATCACAACCTTTTATGATTGTGGAATATCATGTTATGGATGATTGGGAATGAAAACTCTGTTAGCAGGATCATTGTTGATGTTCATGGTGAGATGTTTCGAGCAATTTTCATTTGTTATTGACTCTTGGAAGAAACTTTGAAATAAACATGAATATTGGATTAATAGTACATTTGTTTGTTGAAATTTTAAGAGAAACTCAATTGGTATGTTAAACATGATACTAGCATACAAGATGCAATCGTTTTGAATCACATGTCAAAAGATGCAAATCCTCTAGTAAGAATGGTTCTAATAAATCTTTAGTCTATTGATGAGCAAAACCGCAAGTGCACGGTTTTACCGAAGTAGTAAAAATAGAGTATCGTTCCGACAGGGAGTTATGAACTTAATTAACTTTTAACAATGATTAGAATGAACGTTTTAAAGGCAAAAATGTTTAGTTTTTGGTTTGAGATAAAATAACAATAATAATAAAAAGGTGCCTTGGGATTATTGGTTCATCATAATAACAAATCCTTCACAAACAAACCCTAAACCATAATTTTATATTC
>Ga0315915_1002578_pt1 | contig 22891 bp, 19 predicted proteins | sample MpolbnodulesMG_FD_207738 | JGI IMG/M metagenome (GOLD analysis project Ga0315915, IMG submission 207738) | Medicago polymorpha root nodule microbial communities from Los Angeles, California, United States - branched nodules | ecosystem: Host-associated > Plants > Roots > Nodule | place: USA...
AGAGTTGGCGTTAGATGTGAAAAGCATAATCGAATGATTCTTCAGTATTTGTGAGCTTTTCGTAGGATAACTTGCAAACCAAGTAATCAAAGTGCCTAAAATGTACAGTCTATTTAACTCCTTTTTGACACTTATCAGTTTACCCCTTGTAAATATAAAACTTTGTATTCCAACTTCGCAATTTGAAGATTCTTTGATTTTGGACCACCTTCATGAATTTTGACTGTACAAGATAGATGATGACAAGGGGTAAACCAAAATTGTCTCAAATTATAGCGGACGAAAGTACCTAAAATTTTGAAATTTTGTGTCATGAAGGTCTAAAACCAGATAATATTAAATTTACGAGGGGGTAGACCAAAATTCGTGAATATGGAAGGGGGTTAACGTCACGTAACCTTTTTTTAATTAAATCAATGAGGTGTAGAGACATCACAAGAGAAGAAGTTATTCAAGCAATGACGACGACGACAAGATATTTGATGTTTTTCAAGCAATGATGTATTGTTTTTATTTCAGTCCATGTAATTATATTTCTTCCCAAAACCGGCAATTCCATGGGTGTTTATAGTCATTTTAGTGTGAAATCATGTAAACCGACAAATCAAGACATCACATGGAGTTATGAAGGCAATAGAATGAAGAGAACATGAGTTTAAGAAGGTTTTTGAAGGAGATAAAATATGGGAAAATAACGTTCCAAGATGAAAACATGGAAGACGATCACTCAACGAACAAAGAAAAACGACATTTTTTAGCTTATTTCCTGCCTCATGTGCCCCAGAGTGTACCCTAGGTACATGGAAATGTCCATAAGGCACATACTTGCTTCTCCATGTTCCCCAACAGGCGCCCGAGGTGCATGGCTACATGTATTTTTGCCTTCTGACTTGTTTTTTAAAGCTGGATCACGTGGAAAACCTAGTTCTAAACTGGCTTATAAATAGAGACCCCTGCAAACACTTTTATTCATTCATAAACTTGACGGTGCAAGGTGAAGGAAACGAGCAATACAAGAATCAAGGAATAACTAGGGTTTCCCCTACTCCCCTCTTGGGTAAGTTTTGTAATTTCTTGTTAATGTTTTCTGTTTCCATGTGCAACTAAACTTCCTCTTGTTAAGGTTCTAAAGATAAACCTATATTTATTTGTTGGAATCAATTAAAGCAATTTCTTTATTTAGTTATCAATTAAGTCCTATATAATTTTCAATTTTTCTAATATATATATATATATATATATATATATATATAATGATTATGGGCCCCTGGACACAAATAAACCCTTATTGTATCTAGTAGACCTTGAAGTAGATAAAATAGCTAGTCACAAGGAATGGGGGTTTCGAATTGTGACACTTTTGAAATTAAATCTGTAACTTAAAATTGATTCTCAAGTTTTGGACTTGAAATAGTTAAGTTAGTAAATAGATGAATCTGTTTGTGTGTGTAGTGTATATAGTAAATAAAAAGTATAGGGAAGAGAAGAACACACAAAGGTTTATAGTGGTTCACCCAATGTGGGTTAGTCTACTCCTCACAATCTTGTGAGAGTTTCCACTATGATGCTTGAAATAAACTCTCAAATCCGACACCTTACAATCTTGTTCATCTGAACAACTACAACAACTGTATTCTCTAAGCCTTAGCAGGCTTACACTTTACTTGCTAAGTTACCCACTTAGACTTTTAGTCCTTCTGCTCAAACTAACACTTTAGTACCCCTAAAGCTAGATGAGACTTTCTTTAAAATGAGTTGGAGTTTGAATGATTGAAATCAGACAAGAGGAGAAAGAAGAGAAGAGGAAGTTTATCTTTGAAAATATAAGAAAGAGACTTGATTCACACTCTTAGAGATTTTAATAATCCACTGAGTTGATTTGTGAGATCAAGTTTTGCTAAAGCTTCAAACACTTTTTATAAGTTGTTTTCTTGTATGCTTTTGCAAGGCGTAAGTAATGTTGAGCCTCCCAGTCCTTTTTATAGAGTTTCTTGACCTCTTGTAGTCGTTGGATAGTGGCTAATGGTCTTGTGCCATGTGTCCTGGGGTCCACCAACTTTTACTTAAAAATATAGGTGAACATTCTGAACATCAGAATGTTGTTATGTTCTTGAGAATTTATCTTAATGTCGTTGTGATCATCGCAATCTTTATCTAGGTTTATCATGATCTTCATATGGGTTCATCACACATGAATGTATGATGAATTTCTAGGTTCATCAGATGCGTGTCAGATGAATTTATGGGCTTTGTCCATGAGTAGTGTCTTTGGCACATACTTCAGAATGTTGCTGGACAATACCTTTGTCAGATGAATTTATGGGATTTGCCTTGGAATGTGTGCATGAGAGAGAAAAGTGGATTTGCATCTTCATGCCCATGCTTTGAGGGATTGTGTGGTCCATGTACTGTACCAACTCCCATACATGTCTAATTCTAATTGAATGAGACAAGATCTTCTTTTTGCTTTTGCTTTTCACTTTTCACATTTTAAAGAATTTGCTGATGTAAACATTCTGAACATCAGAATGTTCCTTTTGTTTCACTTAGGATGAATTGTAAGACTTCCATTTGATATAATCAAATCCTAATTGTGAAACAACAATGAAGTGCAGTGTTTGTAACATCTAGGATGATATTCTTATTGAAATATTCTCAGTACTTCAAATGTTCATAGTTTTAAATGAACATTGAAGATCCTTTTTGACATTAATCTTGTAAATGCCTTTATTGCTTGATTGATCTATGCCAATGTACTTTACTGAGCATTTATTCATGTCACGTGTGTCTTGCATGTTCTGGATAATATTCATGAGCTTCTGGGCTTGTATAAGAGCAACCTTCTAAACTCAGCTTGAACATTCTGAACTATGAGCAACATTCTGAACTCAGAGTTAATTAGTTCATAAAACCAAACGTCCTTTGATTTCTTGTATCTTGGTATGATTTAAATCTTGGTCATGTCTTAGTTAAAACACTCTAGAGCACAACGTAAATACCAAGAAATTAATCAAAGTCCATTAATTCCTTAATCATCAAGGTTTATTATCTTTAAAATTAATTAGGGATTTTGCCTCAACAATCTCCCCCTTTTTGAAGATGATAAACCTATGATTTAAGATTATGAATTTTGATTATATAAATGAGAAGTTTCAGAGCTGAAAATTTATTTTTATGCTCCCCTCATTTTTATAAATCATTATAGTGAGTTTTTAATAACTTTAAAAAAAAAAGCTCTCCTCATTTTTATAATTGATGGCATAAATAAAAACATGCACAATTGAACCAAAATCATTTTCATTCATTGATGTCATACATTCAATATAATTACATGATTCATATGGTTCAAAAACAAAAAAGAAATTCAAACTACAAATGATTAACCAAAAAAGGAAGTTTTAAGAACTCAAATAAATGTATAATCATACCATTTAAAACTAAATTAAGTTAAAAATAATAATGTCAAATGACAAATATGTGTGGGTTTTGGATTACGTTTCAAACCAGAGGACAAACACATAAAGTTGTTCTTCCATTAAGTTGTTTTCATTCTTATTCTTCCATTAAGCTTGTTTCTGATATATTTTGAAATGGTCAGTTCTCTATTGCCACATATTATGGCACTATTATGTTTTCTTAGTTTTACAACTATTGATGTACTATCTATTCATGATATTTTTTTTTTCTTTCCATTTTCTTTCTGTCCTTAAACTGTCCAAGATTTTGCAATGGTCAATTTCCTTCATAAATTCTAAGATCTTGATATAGGATTTGATTTGAGTAGGTAGGGATGAATGGTTCTGGTGAGCTATTCGAGGGACTGTACCATGTGATTGTTAGTGCCAATGATGCACCAAGCCACAATATCTTTCTATTACTTTTCATAGTGAAATGGTTTTTAATTGAATTGCACATCGCATGCTGTATCAATATCCTCATTTTGCATTTCATCCTAATTCTCTTAATTGATTAAACAAATTCACCTTAATTTAATGTGTCTAAGAATTTCTAATTTCACATGTAATTAATCTAATGATAATATTGGTTAAAGTTACACTGTACTCCCTCCGATCACTATTATAAATAAAATTTTACTTTTTAGATTATTGACAATCCTCGTGGAATCAATACTTTACTTACTATTTATTACTTGTTGCGATAGTGTATACTTACAATATGTATGCATGGGAAAAAGGTAACTATTTTCCTAGCATCACCCCTAAAATATTTCAAATTTCCCCTTGTCCTGACCTTTACGAGTGTTTTGTGATTCTACTGTTTAATTTGAGGTTTCTATTAAAGTAGTGAAAATATAGAAACAATGACCGTCTACAAATATATGTTGAAGAAAATTGTGGTAAATTAGGTCTTTGCTCTTGTAAAAATAGTAGACTATTTTCTTGCATCTACTATAAATATTATCTGGATTCGTCATTGATAACAAAAATTGATTTAATGTCTATATTTATTACCATGAATGTAATTCTTTTTAATTAATGAAAGGTGTACACGAATTTTATTTATTCAATATTTTACTATAGTAATTAACATTGTTTTTATTTTAGTGAAGCCTTAACCACATGACTTGCATGATATGTCGTGTCAAATTGTTGTATATGTGGAAGAAGCAACGTATAAACACAAATGGATAATCCGTAGGATATGAATGAACAACTTTCAAATAATTGGAAGAACAAGATTGTCAGTAGGGTGAGAAACACGAAAAAATAATATTCTTCAAACTAAATCTCAAAACTGACATTGATCCAGTAAATCGAGATTCGTCCCGCGAACAAGCTCCTTACACCTTTGCTAAAGCCTATACCTGTAACTTGCTATGTTTATCGTAATTTTGTTGTGGCGTGTGAATTTAGATCATCATCAACAACATCATTTTTTAGTGTTTGTTGAAGACCTTTACTAAAATAATTTGGAAAAGTTGTGACATGATTGAAATCGAAGTACATGTTGTTATTGTTTAAGATTGTTAAGGTTTGTTATTCAGAAATGATGTTGATGTTGAGATTTAGGTTTGGAAGATCACTTGGGAAGAGAAATCAAAGTTTACGTGAACAAGAACAATACAAAACACCTATTAGGTAAATCTAGATATCTTCTTCCATGTACATACTCATTGAGCATATCTCATCTACATTTATTTGAGCACTGCTCTTTACCCAAACGTTTTTGCTCATTCCCAAGTGAAATGACCAAAATACCCTTGTGTTACTTAAGTCACGCTAGTGTATAATTTACGTGAGTTAAAATTCGTTACGTGAGTTAACTCACGCTAGTGTTAATTTACAAATACTGGAGCGTGAATTAACTCACGCTAAATAATATGCAATTTTTTTTCCGAATTTAAATAATTATTCAAATGGTAATATAAATAAATAATTATTCAAATGGTGATATAAATAATAACCATGCTAATAATATAAATGGTAATATAAATTCTCAACAATTACATAATAAAACTTCATTTTATTAATAGTTCGATACAATTACATAATAAATAATTTGATACATTTTATTGGAATAAAGTAAATATGCTTCTTTGAGGTGAAAATATACCAACTTAGGGTAACAGAGGATCAAGGTCGGTGGTAAAAGAGACCAATCATCTTGGGGCAAAAAGACATCATCCATTCGGGGTAAGTGTAAATATGGTTCTTTTTATACCCCAAGAAAGAGCCTTTTTACCCACAGTAAAAAGATTTTGGGGTAAAAAGAAGCAAATTTACATTTACCCCGAGGGTTGACCTCTTTGTGCCCCAAGTCGGTTGGTCTATTTTACCCCCTTCCTTGACCCTTTTTTACCACTAAGTTGGCCCCCAAAAAAGTTAAAAGAAACTAAAACTATAAAGGTGAAAGAGTGAGGAGGAGAAGAGAAGGTATGGTGTGGGAAAATAATGAGTTTTGGATGGGCTATTTATATGGAGAATGGGTAGCATAGGTTTTATTGGTACTAAATGCAGTCAAAACATTCAAAAAAACGTGTAAAAATGAGTTAAATTGAAGGTTGAATAACTGACCAACTTCAAAAAAACGTGTTCTTAAACAAATTCCACCGCCAACTTAGCGTGTGTTAAGTCACGCTAGTGTTAACCTTGGCGTGAGTTAAGTCACGCTAGTGTTAACCTTGGTATGAGTTAAGTCACACTAGTGTTAAACTTTGCTTGAGTTAAGTCATGCTACTGTGGCCGGTTGTTACACGCTTTTGTTAATTTTTGCATTTGTCTTATGATTGCGTATTTAATTAATAAATTCCAATAAAGTAAATAAATAAATAAGAATAAATTTAGCGTTAATTCGAATAAAAATTGCGTATTCAATAAATTCGAATAAAAGTTACATTACATTACATTCGGGAATTCAGCGTTAATTCGAATAAAAATTGCATATTGAATAAATTAGAATAAAAGTTACATTACATTACATTCAGGAATTTTCCTTTGAACTACAACAATTATCTTACCCCTGAATAGGGTAAATTCAAACTTGCTAAACAACAGCTATCAAGCATTCATCCGAAAGTTTTATTGTTTCATTCAAAAGATTAAATTCTTGTTAGTTTGGTTTAGATGATGGTATTCAAGTGCCAAAAGAATGAGGTCCAGTCCGTCACTTCAATACATTCATCTAACTCAAACTAACAAGAACTTAATCTTTTGAATGAAACAATAACACTTCCGGGTGAATACTTGGGAACTGCCGTTTAACAAGTTTGAATTACCCCATTCAGAGGAAGACAATTGTTGTAGTTGGAAGGTGCATTCCCTACCTAATCACGATCTTCTGGCGGAATCAAACTTTTGATGATATCTTCTGTTGATCTCAGCAACGTTACCCGCATATCGATCCACTAGAACATGTTGTGCTCCCAAAACATGTTCTTCACATTTTCGTTGTTCGTTAATTCCACCCAAGTGAATGATATTCTCCCTTCGTCGAGCGTTGGACGTTTATACCAAACGTATTCCACCCTCCTTGTGTCTCTGGGGTTGACTCCTTGGTTGATTCATTCAGATGATCTTTGAGACCTCTTAATGTTACACCAAGGCACCGAACCTTCAACCTCTGAGGTTCACCGCCGTTGAATTCTGCATGAACGTCGATCTACCCGACCATTGCTTCAAATCTACACAATAAGAAATTAAAAACAATCAATGAGAAACTCATTCAAACATTTCATCAAACACTTGGAGTGCAAATTATACATAAACCCTAAAAATGATAACTACAACATAAACACGCAAACATCTAAACAATTAAGCAATATAAGTGATTTACACGCAACATTGTATATTTTCTTGCAAAAAAAATCAAAATTTTAACAAAACCCTAAAGCTAAAAAAATCTAATCTAAGTGTAAAAAATCTAACATAATCATGCAAACATCAAAATATCATAACAATTAAGCACTATAAATCATTTACATGTAACATTCTATAATTTCTTGCAAAAAAGTCAAAATTTTAACAAAACACTAAACCTAAAAACACTAGTTTAAGTGAAAAAAAATCTATCATACCAATATAATTTAAGTGAAAATTTGCTTATTCTTGTTGTTGTAGTGTTGTTTGATTTGAAGTTGAAGGAATTTCGGATTGGATTAATTTGAGAGAGATTTGATTGGAAATGAGGAAATGAGGCTCTGCCTGAGCATATAACATCACGCAGCGTGAGTTAACCCACGCAACACAAGTTAACTCACGCCGAGGCAATACAAACATTTCACTTGGACATGAGCAAAAACGTTTGGATAAAGAGCATTTATTTTATGCAGTCAATCACAATTACGTGTTTGTTTTGAACCAGCTAGGAAACTCAAGCCCATATTCCCCCACACATCGGACAACCGTAAGCCCATACGCTAACCCACCAACAATCCCAATGGTTTTGACCATGTAAATTGGCTGAACCAGGTGAAGATTAGTATGTGATCGTTAGATTAGTAAATTCTCCCATACCAAAATTCAAACCTGAACCAAACGAGCTACACATCCTTTAATTCTTAACTCCTTTAATCTCTTAACTCAACCAAACAACTACACATTATCATCTTAAAAAGTATATTGTTTCTTCCTTTCTAAGCATTTATGAGCAATTCTTGTGAGCTAAAACTACAAGTGAAGAGGTGGGTACAATACTTTTTTTGATCAAGGGGGTGGGTACAATACTATGGTCATGCTCATTTTTTTTGAAGAGTTTTTTGTTTTTTACAAGTAAACTAATTAATTTTTTTTACAAGTCAACTAATTTTTTTTATAAAGATACGTATTTTTTAACAAATCAAACTAGTTCATTTCATTGAATAAATAGTTCGTAATACAAGGATGAATAAAATAAAAAACATAATATTTAATCCAAGAAACGACCGCTTTAACTAAAGTATGAGTATTCATATTTGTTTACAGCTTAGTAAACTTGACATAAAAGTAAATACAAAGACAACAAGCTTTTAATTTGTGAAAATAAACCACCAAACTTTGATATACTTGTGAATCATCTCATAAATCTGACATGCTCCAACTTTAGGTAACCTCTATGCTCTTAATTTTGATTATTGATTTAGAGTTAATGATCATGTATGTTCTTCTGTGAGTTGTTTTCATTCTAATTCCTTTCATTAAGCTTGTTTCTGATTGTTTACTGATGTTTTTGTAAACAAGAAGACTAGTTTTAAAAGTTACTTGTAGGATCAAACCAGAAATTCTAATACATGTTGTACAAAGTTTTTTCAGAAAATGTATGAATGTTCATCATATTTATAGTTTTCTATATGAAAAGGGTTAAGATAACTGTCTCTCGACAGGAATCAACAGTTGTTGTAGAATTAAAGTGCTAAAAACTTAAAGAATAAAAGACTTAGAATCTTTAAAGAAAAGTAAATTGCATTGCACAAATGAAAATGGTTAAGCAAATCACTGTTACATTCATTTTGTACTTGTTTCTCTCTCTACGCTGGTACTTTGAGTTTATAGAACTTTTGATAAATGATTTGTAACCCTCTTTTTCCTATGACAAACTACTATATATACATAAGAAAAATAATTGACAGACCAACGGTCAAAAACTAAATTCTTTCGACAACTTTGGCCTGTTTTCCACGTGTCTGGACCTTTAATCTTGCCTCTTTAATGAGAATTTGAATTCTTCCAGTCGAATCTTAGTTTGTCGAACTATCTTTGTCAAAATCTTTGTTCTTCATATTGTACTTAGAGGATTTTGTGGTTTTGACAACCATTTTACCTGTCGAAATGTTCACTTAAAACTATAGGCTTAACAGATATATTTTAAAATGGTCAATTCTCTATAGCCAAATATTATGGCCCTATTATGTTTTCTCTTAGTTTTACAACTATTGATGTACTACTTTAAATGCCCCAAAAGAGTTTGAATTTCAGCATTCATTCGTTCAATCATTGAAGAAACCACACTTCCTTGAGTTCTTTCTCCACCAGACTCAATGATGCTAATCTATATCTATCTACTTGAGATAGATCCGCACTTTGAGGTAAATCCGCATAAAGCTTTCCAGACCCTTCACCCTTTCCTCCATAGATTCCATATCAACTCTCATTGCCTCCACGTTGCCATTTGAAATCCAGAAACTCAAGAAACGTAGCTGCATTGTTTATCGCCCATTGTTTCATTTCTTCTTCATCAAAATTATTCCGCTCAGGCAACAAGTTTCTCTGTTTCAAATGCACAAAATATAGAAACATTATCAACCACTGACAAAATTATGCCATCAAAATGTATTAAATCTAATTCAAATGAAAACACTACTACTTGAAATAAAATCAATCAATTCAAAACAAAACTATAATAGATCAAGAAGATTATATCTTAATTTTATAATAATTATAATCTAAGACCAAATCATATTTTTATTCATACATACCTTTTCCCCATATTTAATCAAAGAAATCACACTCGTCGGAGATTTGTTTTGGACATTAGAGACTTGAACAATAGAACATATTCTGATAGCCAAATTGTAGGAGTGCCAGACAACATCAATGATTTTCATCTGATCAATCCTGAAAAGTTAGCCCATGAATTATGTTTTATCGACGCATTATAGATCTAGTAGCGAAAAAACAACAGTATGTTAAACCATATAAAAGATGCAAACTCAAAAACATAGATACAATCAATGACATAATAAGACGAATGACCTTAATTAGATTGAACAAATTTATAGAATTGATTTCACTAAAATGAAATCACAAAGAATGTATCCCCTTACATATCCAAATCAATTGAATGTTACAAATAATGTGAGCATATATATGAATTAGACGAAGAGAGAATGGGTACGAGCGCCGCCGATCATACTATGAAAGTGAAGCTAAGAACAAATTTATAGGAGTTCATAAGAGAAGATTTTGGGATTAGGTTAGGTTTTTTATTTTTCGGGTCGGCCCAACACATATCAAGGCTTAAGATAAATTATAAAATAAGTCCTTTCTATGAGACAATGTTGATCGTAGTTAAAAATTTAAAAATTTAAAGTTTTTAAAGATATTATTTATTTTAATTTTGATTATTATTAAAAAACCATAATGATCATAATGATTTACAGACAAAGACATACATATGCGCAATATTTTAAATTCACCAAGACGTAATTATTATTATTTCAAATAAATCTATGCGCTGTAGAGTCATAACAAGAGAAGAAGACATTCAAGCAAGGCTGGCACCCCAAATCCTTACAATTATCATTAACTGCTCAAAGATACTTATTATTGAAAATTAAGAAAAGAAAAATAGTTTTAGGGAGATTAGGCCAAAATACATGGGAACTGTTGGAATATTGATGTGATGTTGGATGAAAAATTGGAAGATTAAACATCAAGTAATTATATTTGATCTAATGTTGTGTGAATTGAAAAAATAGAGTGTAGGGTCCCACATAAAATAGAACACACACATTAGTAGTGTTTAAATAGTGGTATTTAATTTTAAATACTTGATAATGAAAAAATAATAGTAATTGTTATTTTTATTCGTGAGGATCACTTCCCATAAATTAATAAGAATTTAATAAAATTTCTTATATTTCCTTCATTCAAATTCAATAGTTTGTTTCCTCCACTTTTGTTGATTTTTTTCTTTTGATCTTATCCACAAGTGTTGTTGAACTGATTAATGGATAAACTCCATTTTAATCTTATCCATTAGAGTAACTGTTGTCGCAATTTTTGCTAAAACAGTTACAAAATCTCTATATAAATAGAGGACTTCACTCAATTCAAAAAACACACCAAAAAGTTTCATTGAGTTGTCGGGAACTCTTTCTCTCTTCTCCCTTTCTTGACTTGTGTTGACGAGTCTTTCTTCTCTTCATCTCATTTTTCTGTCCCTTCAGAATTAAGAGTGTTCTTAAGACCATAGTCCCTTTTCGGTTTAATGTCCCTTCAGAATTAAGAATGGTCTTAAGTTCATAGTCCCTTCGATATCATAGTCTCCTTTTCGCTATAATGTCCCTTTAAAATTATGAATGATCTTAAAATATATTCTTCTTCGATTCTTGAAGAAGTTAGACGTTAGAATGGTGTAAAACCATATTTGAGTGATCATAGTATCATAGTTGGAGAAGTTAATAATTTGAATGGTGATAACACCATATTTGAGTGGTCTCAGCAACATAATAGAATGGTAACAGTACCATATTAAAGTGGTTTCAGTATTACAACAACGAACAATTGTAGTCAATTTTGGGCAGTTCCATCAAACGTCTTAAATAGAGCGATTGGTCGTGACTCAACCTAGTAACAACTTCGGTAAATAATAGAATTTGGAAATTCAAATACAACAATATGCAAATTCAAAAACACGTTTTCCATATTCTCATAGAATCTTCTAAATTCTCTCTTTAATTTTTCTTTTCTTTATGCAAATTACACGTTTTCCATTCGTGTTTCTTGCGATTTTCAACGATCTCCATCGTCTACCTTGAATCTTTCTCGGTGTTTCCATGGCGCACAACAATATTGCTTCTACCAATACCAACAATGGCACTGCTGTAACAAATCCTTCACATAGTACTACCTCAGAGTACTATGTTCATCCTAGTGATGGACCAAATTCTGTTCCGGTCACATCTCCTTTGGATGGAAGCAACTATCTTGCTTGGGATCGAACGATGTGTCGTGCTTTAAGTGCTAAGAACATGTTTCAGTTAGTTGATCGAAGTAATCCAGTTCATGTACTTCATGATCCAAGTCGCAAAGTTTGGGAACGATGCAATATTTTGATCCACTCGTGGATTGCATATTCAGTGAGTTCTTAAATTGCACGCTCAATTGTTTTTGTTGAGAACATTCTTGATGTCTGGACATAATTGAAAGAACGTTTCTCAAATTTTAGATTTTGTGTGGTGGTACTCTAGTACTCCACATTTTTCAAATTTCATTCGAATTTTGGGCTAACCAGTTCGTAAAAGTATCATGAACTGGTTCATGCAAACCGGTTTGCGGTTTGCTGGGTCAATAGGGAATTCTATAACAATGAACTAGTTAGACAAGAGATGAAATAACATTCTAGAGCTTGTATTTTAGTAATTGTCAAATAAGATCAGTTATGAGCATTAGTTTTTGCAAATAATATGCACAACAATCCTAACCATTGAACATGGATTTTTAGTTTTATGTGACCTTTGGGATGCCATGATTGTTTGATCTTTTCCTTTCCCCTTTTTCTTTCATTTTCTTTTGGAAGAAGAAACGATCATATATTGATATGTCTGGCTTACTAGGCAAAGTTTGACATAACACAATTTCTTTATTGGTCTTCATGTTTTGGCACTTGACAGAAGAACACGTTATGTACTTGATGTGGTAATCAAAGTTCATAAGAAAACTCAAGGAAGGGAACGTAAGGATTTGACCCTTAGCAGTAACAATTTCTCAACTGATTGATTAAGAATTAGATAACTGGTATCAAAATTTCAAATAAACTTATCAAAATTGATTTTTACTAATTGATTTTTACTTATGGAAAGAAAGTAAATTAGATAACTTGTAATCAAAATTGCAAAGAGTAATTACAAGATGATTTGATACAACTATCAAAAGGAAACTTATGGAACTATGTCCATTTGGAATAAAACAATGAAGTTGCTCAAATTTATAGTTGGAGAAACTATGCTCAAATTTGTTGACTTGCCTTGTTCTGTATTGATATCATTACAGGTACGCGGAAGTGTGCGGAATCTCCGAAACTTAATTCAACGATGGCTTGATCGAATGAAACCCTCAGCTCAAATAGCAGCCGGACTACTCGCTGACGGTGCTCGCTCAAGCGTAACGACAAAGCTTCAAGCTGGCTCCTCCAACCTCAAAAGACCTAGTTACCATGCTTTATTCAAAAGGGGCTTGAATAAGTAGTTATTTACGCCATCATCAAGTATATGGCCAAAGCCTTTCCCCAACATTGCATGTATGTTGCAACCACTGAATCCGACTGGGACGATCACCCATTATCGGAACCTCAGATGCTATCCTTCTGATGCTTTTCGATCAAGCCACAACGCTCGTTGGCCAGGCGGTGTTATTAGGAAGGACATACTGCAATGGATGATGCTGCAAAAGCGTGGACCAATTTAAAGGAGTTTAATATTAGTTATAACCTATATATTGTTCTCCAAGTTATCTAGCGTTAATCACTTGTATATATATATGAACCTTGCAACTAACTTTCCAGTTAGATTCAATTAAATACATAAGTTTTCTTTTCTCATTTCTCTCTGATTTTGATTTCCTCGCATGGTATCATGAGCCTTTCGTGAATTGGCTCACACTTGCGTTTTTCTCTTGATTGTCTCTGACTCTTCTCGTAGAATCTTCATAATTCTGTCTTGAATTTTTATTTATTTATGCAAATTACATGTTTTCCAATTGTGTTTCCATGGCACACAACAATATTGCTTCTACCAATACCAACGATGGCACTGTTGTAATAGATCCTTCACATAGTACCACCTCAGAGTACTATGTTCATCGTAGTGAAGGACTTAATTATGTTCCGGTCACACCTCCTTTGGATGGGAGCAACTATCTTGCTTGGGATCGAATGATGTGTCGTGCTTTAAGTGCTAAGAACATGTTTCAGTTCGTTGATCGAAGTATTCCAGTTCATGCACTTCATGATCCAAGTCGCAAAGCTTGGGAATGATGCAATATTTTGATTCACTAGTGGATGGCTAATTTGGTGAGTTCTCAAATTGCACGATCAATTGTTTTTGTTGAGAACATTCTTGATGTCTGGAAAAAATTGAAAGAACGTTTCTCAAATTTTAGATTTTAGATTTTGTGTGGTTGTACTCTCGTACTCCACATTTTTCAAATTGCATTCGAATTTTGGGTTAACCAGTTCGTAAAAGTATCATGAACTGGTTCATGCAAACCAGTTTGTAATAATTTACCTCCATAATTCTTATAAAAAATAATTAATTTAATAATTGCTCCTAGAGAGCTAATTAATGCTCCTTATTAGCTAAAAAATCATTTTATAATGTATCTCGACAAATTTTTTAATGTTATAAAAATAAAACAAGTATAGCAGTAATGAAGTTACAGGAAGATGAATGATGTGTACCAACTCAGGCACATTACATAATTGTCTCTATTCACCATTCTTATTTATGGGTCCAATTTCAGAGTGTTTCCTCTTTAAAATGAGTTATCTCTTTCTTATTTTCTTGTATGTATGCAATAATTATTTTCTGGTAGGTGGTAGCATTCTGTTTTCATTCATAAGCTTTTTCTCCTTCTGTGTTAACTCCATCATTATTCTGGCTCACAATTGAAGCCTTCTTGATTGTTCTTGAAAGAGCTTTATCGCATGCCGAGGTTAGCCTAGACATTGTTTCATTAGTGGCTCCTTCTAAGACTCTTCAGAGTTTATTCCATTAGAAAGGGGATGTTCTTCTTTCATAGCCAGCTATGCATTTGGAGGAAATTCTTTCTTGAGTATTTTCCCTTTCCCATGGCAAGGAGTTCCTCTTTGTTCTTTCCCATACAATAAGACGATCCACGAAGCGAACGACATGGCGAATTCAGATATACAACATTATAGTGGTCAATACACTGAGATTTGCTTTTCGTCCCAACATTTTCAGCAACACCATTCCAATTCTCATTATGATAATAGCTCTGCAACACAACAATAACTAATTAAATTATTTATCATGTCAAATAGAAAATATAAGACATGTTCAAGGTTTTGCTCTAATGATAGTTAATTTTATGCAACCTATAAATGTTTATAGTAATTTAACTTCATATTTCTTCTGAAAAATAATATTCTTAATTTAATATTTGCATCTTGGGAGCTAATAATTGCTCCTCAGTAGCTGAATTATTATTTGTTAATTTATCTGCAAATTTATATATATATCAGTTATGCATTCAATAATAAATAAAAAAAAAAAGATAGGCAATACTTATATATAATGTCTAGAATTATTTCTTATATCCTTTCTAAAATAATTAGAAAAATTGATAAAAATATATTAAAAAATTTCAAATGCATAAAATATAGAAAACATTATTACCCACTGAGAAAATCATGCCATCAAGATGCATTAAATCTAATTCAAATGAAAACACTACTACTTGAAATGAAATCAATTAATTCAAAACAAACTATTATAGATCAAGAAGATTATATCTTAATTTTATAATTATTATACTTTAAGACGAAGACATAGTTTCATTCATACATACCTTTTTCCATATTAATCAAAGAAATCACACTCGTCGGAGACTTGTTTTGGACATTACAAAAATGAACAATAGAATAAATTATGATAGCCAAATTGTAGGAGCACAAGACAACATCAATGATTTTCATCTGAGCAATCCTGAAAAGATAGCCCATGAATTAGGTTTTGTCGACATATAGATCTAAGCGAAAAAACAACAGTATGTTAACCATAGAAAAGATGCAAACTCAAAGACATAGATACAATCATTGACAGAATAAGACGAATGACCTTAGATTGAACATATTTATAGAATTGATTTTATTGAAATGAAATCACAATGAATGTATTCCCCTTACATATCAAAATCAATTCAGTGTTACAAATAATGTGAGCATATATATGAATGAGACGAAGAGGTTGGGTGCAAGCGCCGCCAATCATACTATGAAAGTTAATGAAAGAACAAATTTATAGGGAGTTCATAAGAGGAGATTTTGGGATTAGGTTAAGGTTTTCATTTTTTGGGCCGCCCCAATACATATCAAGGCTTAAGATAAATCATAAAATAAGGCCTTTTTATGATTAATAATTATATTTAAGTAAAATTATTTAATTTTTATTTAAATTCTGTTTTCCGAGCTTTTAGAAATCTAGTCATCTTGGTAAATAAAAAAAATCACGATCATTAATTTAAGGCTTAAATATGTGTCCAGTCTCTGCAAATAGGTCGCAGTTGAATTTTAGTCCCTGTACTTGCTAATCCTCCCAATTTGCCACTGCAAATATTAATCAATTATAATTTGGTCCTAATTAAGAAAACCTGCGTACGTGGCAGGTGATTAGAGACATGGCGCTTACTTGGCATGTAGTGACTGGGAAAGATATAAGCTGGCTCAAATTTTACCACTTGAACTGCCCATTTTGCCCTTAATGAATCCTAAGAACGGCGAAAGGACGATTTTTCCCTAGGTTTTCAACTTATATCTTCCCTCTCTTCTTTGTTCACGACATTCTTCTTCTTCCTTCCTTCTTCCTCCATTTTTACAAGAACCCTAATTTCACCAATCTATTCTAGTTCGAACTTCTCACCAAATCCTTTCGCAATAATCAATTCCTCACCTCTAAATCTGTTTTGCTTCGTGTTTATCTCCAAAAAATGTCGTCAACTGCAACTTCCACCCAAGACTCTTACTCAGCTGGCTGGATAACATGTTATCGTAAAGACCCACCTGAAGAGATCCAGACCTCACGTGGAATGCTTCTTATGTGCTACTGTCATCAACCTATGATGATCTACATTGCAAACACTTTAGAGAATCAGGGGCGTAGGTTTTGGAAGTGTCGCAATTGGCAGGTTAGTGTGTTCGTAATGCTTGTTCATAATGCTTATTATGATGGTTTTGTAGAATGAAAATTTATGGTTTGTTGGAATGTTGTTCATGATGCAGAAAACAAGGAAATTTAACTTGTTAATCTGGGATGATGAACTTGGTCCTTCTACGAGACCTTTTGTTGCAGTGCCATCTACTCCATCAAATGCATCAATTGAGCAGCCAAGGAAATATTGTAACGCCCCAATATTTTATACATTTCTTTTTAAATATTTTTTTATTTGTCATGAAGTCTTTGTAAAAAATTTAATTTATGTGTGAAAAAAATCATGATATTAGTATTTAATTTACTTAAATTAAAATTAGTAGAAAATAATTGTGTTAGTCTTAAGGTTGGAGTGAGAAGATCAATTTGACTGAGTTAAAATTTGAAAAGCCTACGGGTACTAACTAATAGAGTATGTTTTAATCAAAATGGATTTTAGTCAAATTGGAAGCCTTGCTTTGCACAACTAGTATTCACACGTTTTTCTTTCATTATATTAAAGAGAAAATACTGCAGATTCATTGTTGCTTAATGGCCCACCAAATACATCGTTGCATTTTTTCATATTAGCAATGTGAAACCAATCCATTTTGTACGTAAAAAGGTCTTAGACCAATATAGGGAGTGTCTGACAGTTACTAGTTCTAACCCAGCTTACTGTAACAACACTTTCATGGAGTCTTCATATTACAATTGCTTTTATTTCCTTTTAGAAGGTAATGATGTCCTTCATCAATACTAGTTTGAATATACTCCCATTTTCATTGCTCAAACTGAAGCCGGTACCATGCATTTCTTTTCTCTCACACGTTGAACAGTGTATTATGAGCATCAAGGTATTCTAATTCCTTGAATTCATTAGTTTGGTCTGTTACATCAATACAATTATCCAAATCAAGAAAACAAACCCCCTCCCACCCATATGGCCTCACACAAAACCACCCCTTATCAAAAAGTTCTCTTATTATTTCTCATATTCTTTGAGCATACATCTCCAACATTCCATTGATTCACGTTGTATACAAATATCTTCCAAGTCAATCGATCAATTCCTATGCTCTCATCTTGTCAAATAATTTTCGTGTAAGTCCTTTTACATATATGTTCTTCCATTTTATTTCTTATCTCACTATGAAATTCTAATCTTAAGCCATTTTCGTTTTCACTAAACCTGTCTCTGGAGAATTGCGTCTACGCCTTCGTTCACCGTTCGATTGGGCTAATTTTTAGGCAGCATGTTCGTCACATGTAGTTCTTCATTTCCAACCGTCCGATCGTCAAAATAATGTATGGAGCGAGAGAAATTGTGTCTCCACCATAACTGAGAATTAGAGTCGTGACTTAGGAAGGAAAGCGTTTGAGGTAAGGGCGCTTCCCCGTACTTATCATAACTGTAACTAATGGTTAGGTATTATAATTTAAAGAGTATGATTCATAATTGTTGTTGAAGGGAAATGAAATTAAAATAGAAACTTGCATTGTAATATTTAACCTTTATAAAAGTGATTGTTTTAATATGTTTTATATGTTATTTATGTATGAAGCTGATATGTGAATGATTTATGTGAAGAGAATTGTGATTGTATTATGCCTGATATGTTTTGTGGTGTTTGAGAAAGAAATGTTTGATATCTGATAAATTTAAAGAAAGAAAGAAAATCAAGGAAATGTAAGTTTTATGAAATGTGCATGATGGTTATTAATATTTGATTGTGTTTGCCTAAGTGGCGGGATTGCATTCATCGTCATGCATGCATATGCATTTTTGTGTGCCTTAGTGGCGGTTAAAAAAAAATATATGTGTGCCTTAGTGTCGGTTAAATATTATGTGTGTCTTAGTAGTGGTTAAATAATCATGTTTTCCTGTGTGGCGGTTAAATATTTTGTGTGCCTTAGTGGCGGCTTATATCCGGATCATTTAGTTTTTAGGAGCATCCATTGCATTGCATAATAGCCTAAAGAAAAATAAAAGGGGAATGATTTGTGAATATTTCTTTTCTTGTTAGCAGCTTATGTCTTGTACCATTTATTTTATAATATTGTACCGTATGTTTGGTTTGATTTGTATGGTTTGTGGAAGCTGACCCCTTACACCAACATTTTAGGTACCAAGTAAGACGATGTATGCTTTGGTGTTTTGCTTGAAGTGCGTGCGGAGAACGAAAATGGGTTTTTGGATTGAAGTGTAATTCTAAAGATAATTTGAAGGATATTTATTTTCAGAATTTAATTAAGTTGTGTTAAGAATTTTTGTCTACTTTTGTTAAGAATTTATTATTGATAAAAAAAATAGTAGTGTTTTTCTAAAAATGGAAAGAAATTAGGCATAATTTCTAGGACCAAAATGCAGGACGTTACATGAATGAGAACATGATCTTGGCTTAAATTATAATAATTATGAAATTAGGATATAATCTTCTAGATCTAGTTTGTTTTGAATTTGTTGATTTTATTTCATGGAGTAGTGTCTATTTTATTTGAATTAGCTTTAATACATTTTTGATGGAAAGATTTAGTCAGTGGTTGATAATGTTTTATATATTTTATCTATTTCATTTTTTAAAATGTATTTCCATCTTTTTAAAATTATTTTTAATTATATTGAGGAACATGATTTAGTCGGTGGTTGATATTGTCTATCTTTGTGGTTGAATTAGTAAGTGATATATAAAATATGGAGGTTAATTATCGAGGCAAATTATATTAACATTTATGTATTTTTAAAATTAACATTTCAAAAATCTGAAAATATGTTAGAAATTGGTTGTACAAATATTATTTTTCTTTATCTTATTGTGTTTCACAAACGATATGATTTTGTTATATGTAACCACTTCTTACACCTTTAACAGAGACAATATGAGTTATGTAATTTTCAGAGAAAATGTTCAAGAAGTGGCACCAAAACGCAAGATTGAAATCATCGCTGACGCTAATCAAGCGGCAAAATCTCCTGCAATGCAAAGACGCTGAAGAAGAAGAAAGTTGAACCCAAAGGTATGGGTAATGGGAAGAAATCCAAAGGTGAAGCTTTTGGTGCTAAAGTTGAAGATGGATCTCCTATCCATAATGTTATCATTGAGCAAATAATTGTTCGATAAGAAGCTATTCAGGTGGAGGAGGATATGGAGAATAGTGATATTGATGTGGTTGTGAAACTGAAACCTGAGAAGCCAATGAGAGGTTGCTTTGAAATATGCCAGCAAGGTGACAAGACATTCATAGCCTTCCAACAAATTAAAGACCTTGACATGAACATGGTTATCTCAGATATCGTTGCTGAGTTATCAAATGCTAGTTAACTCTAGTTGTTTCACAACTTCTCTTTTACCCTCACTTGTAGTTGAGTTAAATAAACTGATATTACCGTAAACATGATGGATATATGAAACATTGTATTGAATCTTGCCTTTGAGGTTATTATTTTGGGGATAAGGCAACTTAGGAGTTTAGGCATTGGTTTTGATTTTAGGGAAATCACAATCAAATTAATTTCGTATTGTTTGATCGAGGAACAAACACACAAAATGAATGTATGTAGATGATATGATGATCATTAAATCTGTATACGGGAAAAAAAGATGTATATTTATCTAATAGGTGTGTTGTATTGTTGTTTTTCAGGTAAAATTTGATTTCTCCTCCGAAATGATTTACCTACCCTAAACCTAAACCAATACATCATGACTAAAGAACAAATCCTAACAAAACCAAACAACAGCAACAACAACATGTACGTAGATATGTCGTTGTTCTTGTCTCAATAGGTTGATTATTTGAATAATTTGATTGTGGTTTTATTCTAATTCCGGTAGTTTAAAGATATCTGATCATTTTTCTCAACAAAAAAAACACATCTAATCATATTTCAACTACTTTAAACTATCAAAATTAGGATAAAACTACAATCAAACTATTCAGTAATCAAACTATAGAAATAGTGACCAACGACATATCTACGTGATTAGTCAATAGCGATTGAGTATAAAGGTGGGTGCTAGACTCCCATGAAAGTTTGAAACCCCAGCGTGGAGAAGTACCTATATTTAATGTCTTTTTTTACAAGGACAAACTTATATTATTGAAGCAAAACAATATAGTACAAATAGATCTGAAGTACAAGAAGTAATGGAAACAAAACAATACAACCAACAAAAAGGGAAAATAGAAATTGAGAACACTACCAAAACCTCTACGTTAAATGAGACATTTCAAAAGTAAATCCTTATATTTAATCAAAATTAGTGTATTTTTATTTAAACTTTGTTTTCTTGTTTGGTACTATCGATACCAACCAGATGACCTGACAATGTGTTTATTAGTGGGGGAAATCCTCACCTCACAAGCCGGTTTTGTGGGGTTGCGTTTGGTCCAACCACGATTTCTAATAATAAATAAATTATGCGAGTAATTCTGTCGATTTAATGAACAATCTTGGAATCTAGTGAGATCCTTATATTCTATGTCATTCGTGCCTTCATGCGTTATTGGTAATTTCAAAGATCTTCTTTCGTCAGATGAGAAGCGTGGCGGTTTGGAGCGCCCTCAATGGATGTCTCCACGAGATGTAGAAGAAAAGGCTTTACAGAGCCCTTATTTCATCATCTTGAGAAGAGCTATTCCCTCAGTCTTTACTCGTCAATCTAATAGCATGAATCTCATATCACTATCTCATCCTCTTGAAAGCATGACTCTTTCCAGTACATCACTCGCCACAAATCATTTAGATTCAAAAACGTGTGGCTACATGAGCCAAACATAATCAACTTGGTACACTCAAATTGGCCACAATATCCAACCTTTAATATTATTCAATGCCTCAAATATTGCATTATAGAGAATTTGCAGAATACACTCTAATTAGTTTCAAAAAATAAACTAATGTCCATTTTGATGCAAGAGTCATATTGGAGGCAAAGAGCAAAAGTGTTCAGGCCCAAAGATGGAGGCACCAACAGACAATAGTCGTTTCTTTCATGCAACTGAAACAACTAGAAGGAAAAAAGAAAAGAAAAAAGAAACAAAATCAAAAGGCTTTTTTCAGAAAGTCGTGAGGCTGTTGAAGATCAAGAAGGGATATACGATCTTAAAAAAACACTTATTTTTAGAACCTGTATGTCGTGAGCTCTGGTGATATGCAACACATCAAGGATGCTCTCACGCCTTATATCAATGACGAAAACAATACCATGCTAACAACACCATTTAATATGGATGAGTTCACAAATGCTATATTTGATATTCACATAGATAAATCATTGGGTTACTCGTCGGAAAACAAGTATTTGAAGCCTACTACTCTTGATTAAATGAAGTTTTCCATAAAATATGAACCACAAGTGTAACGCCCGTTTATTTTATTTTTGGTAGAGTTTAGAGTCCTATTTAATTGATTTTAATATGAATTATGTTGATTGGTGTTGATTTTTGGTGTGCTATATTTATTATGATATTTATTAAAATAATGTGAGAATTATTATTATTTTGAAAATTGGGGAGTTAATTAGAATTTAATTAAGTTTAGTGGGAATAAGGTGTAATTAAAGGGAGTTATAGGGAGTTAAGAAAATAGAAAGGAAGTTAAGTTAAGAGTTAGAAAGACAGAAAACTGTCTGTACGCACAATTAAACCTTTGGGAGGAAAACAGAGAAAACCAAGCCAAGGGCAAGAGGGGATCGATTTTGCTGTAGCTTTGTTTGTGCAATTGAATTCAGGTAAGGGTGAGACTATCTCTCAATAATAATAGTATAGAATTTCTGAAATTGATCTTTCATAATAATTATTCTTGAT
>Ga0315915_1002581_pt1 | contig 22890 bp, 11 predicted proteins | sample MpolbnodulesMG_FD_207738 | JGI IMG/M metagenome (GOLD analysis project Ga0315915, IMG submission 207738) | Medicago polymorpha root nodule microbial communities from Los Angeles, California, United States - branched nodules | ecosystem: Host-associated > Plants > Roots > Nodule | place: USA...
AAACAAGTTTTGGATTCAGCCACTCCTTGAAAGGAGTCCTAATCTGGCTACAACAAACAATAAAGAGAAACTTAGTCAAACAAACTAAAGCCCATGTCATCATCACTTTCTTCCTTGGCTTCCTCCTTCTTTTCAACGGCGGCAGGTTCGGCAGCTGCAGCGGCTCCACCACCAGCAGAAGGTGCAGATATGGCAACGGCGGCACCACCGACAGCGTCGGAGTTCAAAACGAGATCATCAACGTTCTTGCTCTGAGCAAGCTTAGCGAATAGGCTTGGCCAGTAGGATTCAACAGTGACGTTAGCAGCCTTCAACAAAGTGCCGATCTTCTCCGCGGTGATTGGGATTCCATCGTCGTGGAGGATCAAGGTGGCGTAAATGCAGCCCAATTCGCCGGAACTCATTTTGTGAATTGTGATTGTTCTGCCACTCAAACTAGGGTTTTCCAAGACCCTAAGTCTTCACTTTAATGATATGACATGCTTAACTCTACCTCAACTTCTCATTGGTTGGAGAAAAAATGTAAACATTTTCGTTTAAAAATTGCTTGATGGTAGCAGCCCCCTTATTATTATTAATTTTTTTTAGATAGATAAAATGATGATAAAAATTAAAAATTTGCACACATAAATAAAAAAGTCAGACTTTGTGAGCCGTTACCAAAATACTAGTTTTTCCTCCTTCATCCACCAAAGAACGGTGATTTAAAGTCAATTTTTGACCCAAAATCACCCCTTTAACTCGTTTATCTCTTTCCCTTTTACTGAAATAAGAGATTTTCACATCTATTTCATTTTTTTTGTGATTTCGTCGTCTTAGTGACGTTTTTTGTATGGCGTCTTTGTGCAACGTTGTTTGTCTTTCTTGTTTCCTTCAGGTATTTGTTCGGTTCAGATTCAGTTTCGATTTAGTGCAAATCCAATCAATGATTTTGGCGTCGCCAACGTTACAGGTCTGAAGACATGGGTATTTCGGAGACTTGAAAATAGTCATATGTGTAAGATTTGTATTTTGCCGTTTTATGCTATTAACATGGATGTTGTGCGTTTGTTCGCAGATTCATCATTTTTGTTTGTAGCGAATTTACATTCTATCGATGTACTCTATCAATTGAAATGAATATCTTTTTTTAATAAAAAGAAAATATCAGACTTTAAAACAGTCACATGTCTGCTTTGCAATTTTGATATTTTTATCGGTTGTACTAGGAAATTTGGACATAGCTAGCAGCCCCTTTATTTGTCTTTTAAAAACAACGATAACATGTGGCGATCAATGAGCTGACTTGCACATTCATGCTTGCAGCATACTATTAGCAACCAGCTCACCTAGGCAATTGAAGTTAATTTATTTCATTTGAAATTCCATAGCCATGTACATAAAAGTATTAAAATGATTATTTACATGTGGATTGACTAGGTATAAAGCTATAGTATTTATTTCTAGAGAATCTCAAGATTCCATCTATTAACAAAAAAAATATCACATATGATAGTGACACTATAAAAGTTCTCAAATCTCAAAGCTAACAATCTACACCACCACCAAGCAAATGAAAAATGAGTGTTAACGTAGATAATATTGAGATGGAAGAAGCACCCACTTATGCTCCATCTTTACCAGTTCCAAATGTTCAAGAAATGGTGAAGATGAATCCTTTGCAAGTTCCTACAAAATATGTGAGGAATGAAGAAGAAATGGAGAAAGTAAACTACATGCCTCAACTTTCTTCTGAGATCCCTATCATTGATTTTACACAGCTTTCAAATGGGAGCATGGAGGAGTTGCTGAAACTTGAGATTGCATGCAAGGAGTGGGGTTTCTTTCAGGTAATTCATCAACTATAGAATTGTGAGTTACATGTAAACGTACAAACAAAAATATACAATTTTAACATATTTAATGTGTCTATTTTTTATATCTACTAAGTTTGTTTTTTGTTTATTTTAAGGAATAATCTACTAAAAATAACTTTGTATGATAAGAGCATCCATAAAGAAGTTGTGTCAATCTACACCAGATTCATGGAATCCTTAAAAAAAAGTTAATAAATACAATGCTACTAAAATATTCTTTTTGTGCATATATGTGTCTAACTCAATTTTTCACCTTCCAAAAACATATTAGTACGAAATAGTATATGTAGAAATTTTTTTATAAGTTTATCTAGTAATTTAAAATGAGATTTATATTTAAAGACACTTTTTATTTTCTTTTCATAAAGATGTTTATAATTATAGATGGAGAGAGTACAAAGAAACAATGTATTCTACATGAAAACAAAAATAAGTTCAAAGAGTTGACAACAATGCATTGACATCATGAGGTGTAACGAGTAGGTTTGATTTAGTTTTTGAAATCACTTCTTTTCAAATTGGACCAAACCAACGAAGCACATGTTGGTTTGGTTCATCGGGTTGACATTTTTTTTTTTTTGACATGGGTTGACAATTTTAAAATTTATGAGTTTTACTTTGAAATATCTAAAAAAAAACAAATGCATATATTGTTTATTTATACCATTAAAACATGACAAATGTTAACTTGTGTCCTCTAGGACACATGTTAAGGAACTCATTATAGAAATATACGTATCAAAAGTCGTGCAGTCAACTTCTTAAAAGTTAAATTATCATGTTTTCCAATGCAAAGTTGCTCATTTTAGGTTCTTTAACATGTATCATTAGGGCACAAGTTAACATGACCCTTAAAACATATACATAGTCCACTACCAGAATAAACAATTGTTTCAGACGAATAAGTTTTCGTCCAAACTATTTTTAATTTTTCAGACATATTTGGGACGAATTTAAACAAACAAAACTTTCGTTCCAAAATTGTGCGAATGTTTTGAGACATTGTTCTATCAAGAACCTTTTCAAATATAAGACCATCTAAGCAAGTGATTAGTGAGCTCTCCCTAAGAATGACCGAACGCTATGATTGCGATTTGAACCCCGACACTTCCACTTGTGTGTGTGAGTTTATAAAGGCTTTGTCATTTCGTCTATCTAAAAATAAAAAATAGAAAAATGTAATGGTTTAGTAATCGGATTTGGGTAATCGAGTTTGATTGGTTTGGTTCGGATTTTTAAATTCATCGAGTCTTTGGATTTGGTTCTTACAACTTTGTGGTATCTATGTAATTAGATTCTTGTTTGGTTTTATCAAATGCTACTTAAGAATTAAGATTGCAAATATATCCTTTGCAGATAGTGAATCATGGTCTGCAAAAAGAACTTATACAAAATATGAAGGATGCAGCAGATGAGTTTTTCAACCTTCCAATAGAAGAGAAGGAAAAGTATGCAATGCCCTCAAACGACATACAAGGCTATGGGCATGCATATGTAATTTCTGAGGAGCAGACACTTGATTGGTCAGACTCACTAATTTTAGTGATTTATCCCAACAGATACAGGAAGCATCAATTTTGGCCAAAAACCCCACATGGATTCAAGTATGCATTTTTTACATTTTAAATTTAGAATTATATATGATTTTTGTTTCTGATATTTGTCTTTAAATTATTATATTTAAACCATTTTTTTTGGAAATAATTATATTTAACTCTTAAGACATTATATGTACATATTTAAGGACGTCCTAGGCAGAGTCTTTCCTAAGACTTTTGTGCTCTGTGCGAAACAATAAATTGTGCACTTTTAATTATTCTAATATTTTTCTTGTTGCATTTTTTGTTGCAAAATATTCATTTATAATCAAAGTTATCTAAAAATATATTTTCAATAGAATTAATCAAAACGAATTAAAAATAAATATATCTATATAATACTAATTACTAAGTAAAAATAATAATTTTGATGCGCCTAAAAAAATGTTGCCCTGCCGCCTCTCCCGCCCACCCTCAGAGCCACTCCTAGTCCCAAGCTAATTACTTTGCGGTCCAAAGTTCAAACTCTAAACTAACATAAAAATCCTATACGAAATAAAAATAAACATATACTCATTTGAGATTTTATACAATATATGTACATTTTGTGATTTTGATGAAATTCATTTGCTAATGCAGTGAAATAATTGAGGCATATTCAAGTGAAGTAAAACGAGTTGGTGAGGAACTTTTAAGTTCTTTGTCTATTATTATGGGGTTGGAGAAGTATGCTCTTGTTGAACTGCATAAAGAATTACTTCAATGTTCACGTGCAAACTATTACCCTCCCTGCAACACACCTGAGCAAGTATTGGGTCTGAGCCCACATTCTGATACAGGCACCATTACCATTCTTATGCAAGATGATGATGTGCCTGGGTTAGAAATTCGAAACAAAGGAAATTGGGTTCCAGTTACTCCAATAGCAGATGCTCTTGTTGTCAATGTTGGAGATGTTATAGAGGTACATTTTTTTTCCTTAACACTCATATTCCCAAGGAAAAAGATCTAAGGTAATCTGAAGTTCAGATGCGAGGTAAGTAAAACGTAGCAAAAATTTGTTCTAGGAAGTATTTGAAATGAGTACTCGCGAATGATTCGCTAATTAAACTCATCAACAATTAATGTCCATAATCCATAAAAAAAAAACAATTAATGTCCATCCATTTGGTTTTAAAAACAAAACAAAATCTATTACCAGCAAAATATTTAATTTATGAGGGACACATCATTCAACATTCGGAGAGAACAAAATCTCAAAGACAATTTCTAAATGGAAAGTCAAACGAAATATGCATGTCAACCTATGTACGTAGCACCGACCCTTCAAAAATAAGTTGTGTGAAGTGTTGTCACGTGTGTTTGTATCAAACACGCACATATGTCTGGGGTAATAAAATTCAATAATCATAATTTTTTAAAAGTATTATCGGTGTCTAAGTGTTAATGTTGATGCCATGTGTAGTTTCAATATTTTTATGATAGGTGTTTCATAGGTGTTCACCTCAATTGGCATAATTGATTTTTCTTGTGTTTCTTTTAATTCGAATTTGAACTCAGGACCTCCAACTCCTTATCATTTAGCTCAAACCAGTTGAGTTATCCAACCCCTGACTGTGACTTATTTTTATTTGAACACAACTAACACTTGAAGTATAGATCGCTAAAATAAAACATTGCTGGAAAGTAATACCAACATATAAAGTGACCAAATTATTATTATTTTAAATGAAAATTAATGATATAACTACAATTTTGAGTTTATTCCTTTTTCAATGTGAACAGATATTGAGCAATGGAAAATACAAAAGTGTAGAACACAGAGCAGTTACAAATAAGAACAAAAGAAGGACTTCCCATGCATCATTTTTGTTCCCTCGAGATGATGTTGAAATTGAGCCATTTGATCATATGATAGATGCTGAAAACACCAAAATGTACCAGAAAGTCAAGTTTGGAGATTATTTAAGGCAATCCATGAATAGAAAAATGGAGGGAAAAACACATATTGATGTGGCCAAGATAAAAGAACAGTTAATAGAGGAACAAGTTAAAGAAAATGCCTAGTTGAGAAAATTAGGGAAGTCTTGGTGATTGTGTGTGATTCTCTATCTCTTTTTTTCTTTACGCATTTTTTTAGAGGTGAATCTCTCTTTTTTAACCGTGCATATTTGAATATTTCCTATTTTCTTTTATGATATATTTTTGCTTCTGTTTCCTAAAATTTCTTCTTGATTGGAGGAAGAGAATTACCTGTATTATCTCTATTGAAACTAATGTTTGAATGAATAAAGCATAACAATGTTGTCCTATTAATTTTGCACATTTTACCTAATGAAATGCAAATTTCTTCCTTAAAAAAAAATGATGCCCCATTAATTTCTTACATGGTATGATGACATCTAGGTTTTATGTTTATTTATCCTCCTTTCAAAAAAAATGTTCATTTATCCAGTAAAGTGGCCCATAACATTACATGTTGTACTGCACGTCCCGTTCTCACCTCACCTTTTTCGTGACCTTCTTTTTTGTCACCCTAATGGCACGTAACAACGTGTAGAATATGATCCTTAAAAAAAACGTGTCGAATATGATTATCTTTGTCGTATCGTATCCTCAAAGACTACATGTATATGTTTTTTGTTCAACAATTAATATATGATTCTAAGTGAGGGCTTCAAGAGTTTGTTTGAGCATAAAACTAAAAGGGATAAAAGATGATGAAAATAACGTATAAGTAAAATTGTTGGGATTAGCTTTCATTTGGTAGAATCAAGTTTGTTTCAAGAACAATGACATCTAATTTTTGGTTTTAGCGATGACAAATAATATAAAAAGAAAAATATTTTTTAATTTGTGCTTGATGCGCATAACGATAGAAACATATGAAACAAACCAAAGGTGTGTCATATAAAAGTAAGGATCAGCGTCTAGATCATTATATTCAAAGCAATTCCTCTGGACTAAAGAAGTGGAATGCTACATCATCTTTTTAAGAAAGTGCATCCTCTAGAATAATGTAAATGTATCTAGTGAAATAATTGATCAACACATCTGAACGTAATCTAATAGAAGAGTGAGTGTTAAAGAAAATGTTAGAAAGTGAGTGTTTTTATCATTTTTCCTTAAATCAACTCGAAGATGATCTCCTCAGCGAATCTTCTAGTCACTACATGTATCATCTTGTCAACACTTCATTACAAATCATTTGGTCCAACTAAATTTCTTTGAAGAAGTGAAGTCTATTTTCACTTAAGACAAGAATGATGTTGAAGATAAGATTTCAAGTTTCGCTCGAAATGTATCTTTTTGAAATCTCTCTAGAGCTGTCTCCCCTCATAGATCTTTGTTGAAACCATCTACGGTATACTATAGACTATGGTATAAGAGATATCTCATAAGTATAATTAATTGATTATAGTGGATTATGTCCTTCTTGTGGAGAAGGAAAAATCACTCTATTAAAGGTGGACTGGACTAGCTATCGATAAATAGTGAACCAGTATAAATATATCATAATGTGGTTCGCTTCCCCATTGAGTTTATAAACTCCCTCGGATGTTGATATTAATTCTAGAGGTGTGTGGGAGAACAGTTTCTGAAGTTTAAAGAACAATTTCCTATCATTTTATGTATATATGTTGCTGTTGTGTATGTAAAGAGAATCTAAATATAGAGGCTCAAGTAAATCTTCTAAGGTTGTTGGAACCAAGATCTAGTCTAGGGTTATTCCCAACTTTGGTGTAGTTTGTATTCCTATGTGGTATCTTTCCTTGATGGTGTAGTTTGTAATTCCTATTTGGTATCTTTCCTTAATATATGAGGTATTTTCAGCCAAAAAAGAAAAAGCCTAGAAACTTCTCTTTCTTCAATGTCGACCCTAGATGGAGACAATGTAAAATGGAATTGTGACAGTGATTTCGACGTTGTATAAGTTTTTAATGAATCAAAATATATACTTGCCTAAGCAAGCATAAACATTGGATCATTACGACATTGTTTATGATTGGTTGTTTTTCACTGCATATTGTTTAACATATACATGATCCTTGAGTCTGCATTCGTTGATTGTTACATGTAGATATTGGTTGCAACAATTAATACTTCATAATCTATATGAGACTAACCCATTAACACTTGACTGGTAAAAATAAAACCATCAACACTTGACTTTGAATGAGAATACTCCAAAGAAGGTATTTTTCTCACCATATTAATGAAGAAATAAAACTTATAGTTTTGTTGGCATACTTTAATAAAATAATTTGACATACCTAGCAGATCAATCCATCTTATTGAGGACTAAGATGCTTAAACCAAATCAAGCACAAAAATGTAGGAAATTGCTCAGTGGGGACCCTTAACTTTTGTTCAAAAGCTCTTCAATTTATTAATTGGACCGTAACTTCCGATCATTCGACTTCTATCAGAAGTTATGGTTCGATCGGCCTTTTTTCCATTGGATTCTATCTTCTTATCAACTTATTTCATGGGTTGCATTTTGTTTCGAGATCGGGAATTGGTATCTAGCTGCAATCTTGTTTGGCTTGTTACGGAGTTTCTCTGGTGGACCGGGGTGAGGGGTGCCCTTCTGATTTCGTCTTGAAGTCTGGTGGGTCGATCGCTTTTGATTCGAGATCGGGAGTCAGTTCTTTGGTTTAAGTTTGGATTTGGGCTTTATTGGTGTTCTTCCGGTGGACTAGAGGTTGAGTGGTGGTGGAAGCTGAATGATCTATAGTATTTAGCTCAACTTTGGTGATGAGGACGGAGTGTTTCATTTAGAGGGGTGTTATTCTTGGATGAGTAGTGGCGATAGGTGGTTATGGATATCGTTTTCCGGTGGTCGTTTCGTGAAGGAGTCAGTTTTTAGGCGTCTTTAATTTGTATTCTTTGAATCACCGGTCTCTGTTCATCTTGAGCAGGAATTTGATTTTTAAATAAAATTTGTTGTTAAAAAAAAAGTTCAGCAATCCAAGGGGTGCATTGAGCAGCGATTGAAAATGTATTCAATCCATCTTAATTATCTAAGTCTGGCCCAACAATCTTTTCAGGTTAATGAGCCAACCCATTTGGATTGTGTTTTTTTATCCTTCAATTTTTTCTATGAGTAACATATATTACAATTTATTTATTTATTTTAGATGTAATGACGAGTAATCATAATAGTCCTTCAATGCATCGAAATTTCTAAAAAGTCTCTGATTGTGCATTTTGTTAGTCAAAATAGTCATTGATATTAAAATGTCATATCAATCATGCAATATATTTACTTATTGTCATATGGTCCTTATAAATACTTATTTATTATCATTTTAATTATTATATGAAAAAAAATTATTGTGAGTATTAAGAGATTATTTTAGCATTAGGAACTATTTTGAGTAACAGAATGCACAATCAAAATCTATTTTAAAATTTTGATACATTATAATATATTGTGACAACTACTTATTAAGATATCAAAGTGACTATTACCCTTTTATTTTATCAAGAATTCTGAGGCATGATAGGTAGGTCACATGAATCAAATATGTGACACAATATGATACGTACGGGTCTTAAAGCTGCAGCTAGAAATTACCCCCACCCTGTCAGACTTAACCCATTACCCACATGTCAGGAGAACCAGTGATGCAGTGGACCATAATACCTCTTACAGATAAATTCCAAACATTTGATCTAGTCCATATTCAAATACATAAACGGAAAAAAATTAACACCGTTAAAATTCTTATAGTAGCATTTTCACAACCATGTGGCTGTTTTTCCGACTCAAGATTAATCAGTATAGTTACGTGCATTATTGCTTATTTCTATTAATATCATGAATTGAACTTGGTAGTCACATATCTTGTGCATTAACCACTTGCGCTAGATCTGATTTGATGATTGAAATTTGCAGTGACATTTTATACTAAAAGATTCAAATACACAAATGGCAATGTGCATTAAATTCTCAAGACTAGCACACTAAACTTTATTATTCACACATGCATCAACACAAATGTGTTCACATATCCACAATCTCAATATTTCCCTCTCTCACCTACTTAATTTATTAAAACATTTTTTTTTCAAACTTTGGAGTCTCTAGATGGAGCTACAATTAGTCAATGTTTCACATCTAACAACATGAAACTTGTCTAGCCAAAATGGACTAGCTTCATTAACTCAAACAAGCAATAACAACATTAAAGACACTAACAATAATGAAAAAGACAGTAATTGTTTCATATCTCAGCTGTGTCTGAGCTTATTACAGTTTCTTCTAGTGATGAGATAGGTAATTTGGTCCCTGAGCTCATTTTGTGCACATCTTGGCTGGAACAAATGAAGATTCTTCTCACCATATTGCAAAATTCCCTACAAAATAATAATACCAATACACATAGTATTCAAATTAATAGTGAGGAGCTGTTATGTGAGTAATTGTTAAATTAATTTGCGATTAGCCCACTCAAACTGACACCGGAGAGAATCGAACCTGAGACCTTGAGGAGCAGCACACTCCCAGGTCCCAAGTCAATACACCAGGCCAACCCAAGTGGGGTTAATTTTGTGTAAGATTAAAATTAAAGAGATACTCACGGCCATGGATCATCGCCAACAAGCATCATATCTCCTTCATCATCAGTGAAGACAATTTCCCACTTATTCCTAGGCTGGATCTGTCCCTTTATGTCAAACAGCTTCTCCAATTCATCAATAAGTTGATCATAACCATCCAACGCGGTCAAGTCCACCGCACGACCCACTGCAACACCCTGCATTTGAACCTTTTGACAGGTTTTGAACACAAGAAACAATTCAGAGTAGGCCATAGAACATTCACTCTATCAGAAGATATTACTAACTATGCTAGCATTTGTCGTTAAAAAATACATTAACGCTACCATGTAAATAAACAATATACGACAAGTACCTTAGTGCAACTTCTGCTATTGGTTTGCTTGCTTTGTGTTTCATTTGGAGATATCGGTAGCTGTTCTTGTTTCCTTTCCTTTGAAGCCTTTGAGATATCAAACTTATTTTTGTCTGCATCAGTTCTTGACATGGGAGTGGCAACGCATCCCTCAGAGGTGACTCCAAATACATTTGCTGCATACTCAGACACCTTCTGAGTGTTCGTGCGAGGATCATTAAGATCAATCCCGAACAATCTACAGCTTGCAGCAGCCTCCGCTTTGTTCTCCTTGACAACCTGGTCAGTCAAATGATCATTGTTGTTCAATATTTCTGAGTGAGTTTTTGAAATAGGCCAAGCCGAGACTGCAACACTCTTGCTATCATCAGATATGTCCTGACACAAATGAGAAGGGCCACTTGAATGAGGAGAAGATAGCCAACTTCCGTCAGTCGGATTCCTTGATATACCATTGCTGCTGCTATTATCAGTTTGCTTATGATGCCACAAATGCATACCGTCACTCCTTATGTTTTCAGACATAACATTATTAGCTTGTGTTACATCTGATTGTGTCAGCCCAGCTTCCCAGTAAGTAGAGTCACCTACTGTTGTGTCTCCTTTGAAAAGTGAAATGAAAACGTCAGCAAAACAACCACCAAGTCTAACCCTACTAGCCGGAATCGATTTGAAATGAAAACGATTATAGGATATAAAATATTCCGCTTCCTTACCAAAATCTGGAACGTCGCTAGGTAGCCTAGGCCTTTTATATTTTGCAGCAGCAGGTTGAATAGATGTAGGAACAGAAGCCATAAGGGGTTCTATCTCCCATGGTGAAATTCTATCAGGTCTTGGAATCGATGCAGGGTCATCCCATTGAACCTGAGAATATATGAGAAGAATGGATGAATAATGAATACCTTACCATCACTTGAAACAAAGTGGACTATTACAAAATCAAAGGTGAGAATACCTTGAGTGATCTCCATTTTGAATTCAACCAGTGTGAAGAAATATCCTCTTGTCCAATTATTGTGCCGGAAAATCTGATGAACCATGTATTAGAAAGGGTTATTTTTGGATTGACTTATTCGAGCTTATCTACTGCATAAGCACTAGCGAGACAGTACGAGAGAGCTTATCTAATGCTGGCTTTATTTTATCTTTTGTTATACAAATTGCTTAAAACATAAATACTTATATGATAAATGTTTATACTATAAGTGCTTAATTAAGTTGTTTATCCAAACAGTCTTAGAGTATATAATGAAAAGGCCATGTTGCAAACTACAGAAATAAAACCTGGTACCTTTTGTCTGTCTCAGGAGAATCATCCCCATCAAAACTCATCTTAAACCTCATGCCAACATTAAATTTTTGGTTGATAGCTTCCATATACTTATTCACACTTATAATGAACTGGCTCATCCTAAGCAAACCAAAAAAAATGCCCTTGTCAAGATTTATCCACAAAAGACAGTTTCTGGTTATTTTTACAACTAGTAAAAGTTTTACCTGGGCTTGTAGTATACTACAAAAAGAGTTTGAGTTGCAACTGCATGAGATGCGGTTGCAAGGACTCCAAGGTGCATGCTCTGACCAGAAATCACAGATGAAGGCATGCAGCTTTGTGGAGAAGCAAGATGCCTCACGCCAACGCGTAATTCTCCATTGTGCCCTCTATAAACAGCATCTTGTTTAGTTTAACGTTTGCATAGTCGAACAGAAAACTTGTATGATTTTACAGTATATGATTTTCTGAGCCATGTGAAGGAAACTAAGAAAAAGAGAAACATCAGATGTATACCTCAGAAACACAAACGTATCTCCAGCAACTAATCTCTTGGAAGTCACAAAAGTACTCCATCCAGTTGTGAGCAAGTGTCGACGTGGTTGACCTGAATAGAAAGGAAAACTCTTAGAATTTTGTCTGATCCTAACTCAACCCTACAAAACCGACTCATAAGGTGAGGGATGCCTCTTATCCCGCTATAAACAAATTTTCAGGCCTTATCTAATGCGGTACTTCTTGACAAAAACACATTCAAGAGAAAACATTAGGCCACTAGTAGTGGTTTAACAAAAAGACGAGTGAAAACTTTTGATGTCAATTTTTGTTGGTTTCCAAGAGTATTCTTCTATCAAGTAGGCAAAAGACAAATCTCATGAGTCTTTTTAATGGTCAAGCATCACCAATTATTGAACTCAGGACCACATATACTTGGGAAATCTGAGTCCCTTCTACTTGGATCAACACATGTTTGTAAATTTCAAAACTCACTTACCTCTAAATATGTGCTTAAAGTGCCACTCATAATTGTGAAGATCCTTGGCAACCAATTCCTGAGTTGGAGTAGATTGGGACATATCCTAAACAAAATCCAGACTAAGTTTTAGAAAACATCAAAAAAGCAATTTCGATCTGTTAACACGAATACAGAAAAAAACCGAAAAGATGGTGTTATTACCAGTGAGGGAAGACATTCAGTGGCATGCTTCCGAAGAACAGAAAAGCCACCATGAGTACTTGTATCGGAGTTAGTTAAGACCTTGGAGAAGGAGTGAGTTCTTGGTCTTGGAGGTTCAGCAGGACAAGGATCAAGGCTTGTAGGCTCAGTTTGCTAAGCAAATTTGGTCCATTAGAAATCCAAACAAATTCGAGAAAAGAATTAAGGTTGACCAAGAAAAAAAATTGTGAATCAAAGAGGGGTAGCTATATCCTTACATTAGATTCTGGTACCAGAGTTATCTGTGCATAAACCTCATCTGTTTCTTGTTCAGCCTATAAACATGTCAAAATTCAAGTCAATTTTTTGTTTTTCCCCACCCCAATTCATACAATCAAATAAGAAGTCCGAAGCGATCACGAGTGTTCGAGCTCGAATCTAACTAAAACAATCCCAAATTCTTAGCATAATTCCCATAAGACTTTACTTACCTCTCGACCAAACTCTAAATTATCACGACCCCTTCCCCCGGGGACCAAAGGGTAAGAAAGACAAAAAGAAACTAAATCCAAATTGTAATAAAAACAACCTCAGAATCCAGATAGTCATAATCATTAAAATTTGAGGGAGAACATTACCAAAAATTGGAAACTAAACCCCAAAATTAAAAGATTAACACAATAACTACAAAACCCAGATGAACATTTGACCCTTGAATTACTACAAAACACCAAAGAATTCTTCTTATTGTTTTCTCCAAAAGGGAAAAAGAAAAATAGGATGAAGGAGAAAATTACCAGTAAATGAACATTTACAACACGACAAAGGATCTTGTTGGGAAGTTTGAACAATGGAATCCTCTGATTTAGTTCCTGATTTGTTGATACTTCTAACTACAAAGTAAGAACAAAAAAACATTAAAACAAATTCCTTAACCAAAACAAAAAATAGAATCAAGCATATATCCAAATTCCAAGCATCTTAACACAACACATTTTCAAACAACCTAAGACTCAACAAAAAGAACAAAAACAAATACAGCAAAAGAACGAAAACAAAAACAAACTTGTTCCATGTGTCCTTGAGGAAAATAGAAAACTCTTTGACCAGCACGAGGAACTTCAACATGAGGACCAGCACAAGCCTTCCATAACTGTTCATAGAGTTCATCTTCTTCACCATTATTCATCATCATTGTGCAAGTCAAAAACCTTTTCACTTTTCACCACTTTGATCAAATATAACTCTTCATTACTATATAGCACTTATCATCATCATGATGTACTGGTTTCACAATTGAATGATGAATGATTAAGCTTTATGAGAGACAATATAAGCAGCTTTTGAAATCATGTCTGTTATGAAAGCTGCTGCAAACGTTACAGAACCTTACAGACAGAAACACTCTCTCTCTTGTAAGGAAACGGCGTTTGTTGGAATCTGTGAATCACAATACATAACAGCTTCTTTGGTTTGTGTCCATTTTATAATACAAAAGACTATGTCTTCTTTCTTCTTTTGTTTTTCAATATTTTATTCTTAGTGTTGTGTCACAACTATGTGTTTCTGTCCTCTACTCAAACCAGATACTGTTTGTTTACTATTTCATTTCATTAGAAAATTTAGTGTAAGGTGAGTTAATGCTTTCTTTCTAAAAAGGTTGAGTTTCTAATGGATAAATTTTCATGTTATGTTAATTAAAAGGAGGTAAGGTAAAGTGTTACCTTATGAGTGAATGTATGTGCTGAGTCAAACTATATTATGAACTAGAGATATCCAATCATATCATATATGAGCAATCAATATATTCTAAGAAATAGTTTTTGCACTATACTTTTTAACACGTAATTTTTACTTGGTTGAAATTTATATGGACCTACTAATTTATGTTGGTCCAACATAAAATTTATGCGACCAATGAGAGTTTTAACGAATCAAAAATAGTTTGTTGAAAAATATGTGTTAATGAATGTTTTGTTAGCATTAATCATAATATTACTTAAAAGAAACTAACATACCACAGTCTTTAAGCAGTAACGGATCTAGGATTTTTGAATAGTGGGGGCACTATATATATTAAAATTCGTAACATTAGTAATTGTCCTCTACGATTATTCATATTATGGAAACTTTGAATGATTTTCTCATTTTCAATATCAATAAAAAAAAACTTTTCTTTGTATAAATAACTAAACAATCATTTAACCAGTCACCCCCGACTTGATTTCGTATCTAATTCTTAATAATAGTTTGAGATATATGATGATAAGTGTGGCCCAAAAGAGAAATGGTTTGTGATAAGTGTTGTCCATGTGATCAAAATGCCAACTATTGATACATTATACTGCCAAAAAACGTTGTTTCTAAAAACTTTGTGTGGGCACAAGCCCACAAACTCTACAACATGCATCTGTTCCTGTCTTTAAGGATTTTCATTTAAGTTGATGATGTATTTATCACTCCAAATACGAGCAGAAATATCACATGGACACACATATCAATCCTATGCGAGGACAATGACTAATTACTCTTAGAGCATCATTATTATTTGTATCCCGACATTTCCATAAACCTCCTAACAAATGATATCAAAGTCTTGGTTCAGTTTGATGGGGGAGCATGAGTGTTTGGGATTAAATATATTCTTGGTCAGTATAAATATTCAAAAATTTTTCGTTTTAAATATGTTTTTGGCCCCCAAAAATTTTGCTTCAAGTTGTAGTCCCCAAAAGTTTTTTATTATCACTTTTGATCTCTGCTTTTCAATCAACTCATGTTTATCATTCAAAATTTTGAATGATTATTTTACAGAAATGTTTATAATATAATATTATAATAAGAATCTCTCATAAAAAAAATTAAAATTTTTCAACAAAACATGAAATAAATATGAATTTTTATGTTTTTAGCGATTAAAAATTCATATTTAATTAATGTATGGTTAAAATTCTTTGGGAGGGACTAGTATAATATTCTAAACATTCATACAAAAGCTCATTTAAAAATTTAAAGGGTACATATAACCCGACTTAAAAGCATAGACCAAAAGTGTCAATGGAAAACTTTTAATGGACAAAAAATAAAAAAACAAAAAATTAGGAAGACTAAAATGAAAAATTAAAATATTCATATGGATCAAAAATATATTTATAAAAGGAAAACTTAATGAGTATTAATTAACATTTTTTTTTTTTTTGGAAGGAAGAGTATTAATTAACATTTTGACTACCCTAGAATAAACTACGTACATGATTTATCACCATTAGTTGTTTGGTCCAATTGCATCGTCATTCAAGTTTCAATTGTCTCTGTAGTGTTCTTAACTGCTTCTCCATAGTTCAACTCTTTTGCACCATTGTTCTTCTCTACTCACAATTGTTTATAAAGATATGAATTTTGAAGTGATCAAAACTAGAGTAGATAAATGAAATTAAAGCTTCATTTTGTAATTAATATACTTCTCTAATGCAGTACATGCCTGCTATTCTAATTCTCTTGTTTGTGTTAACCTTATTAATGGCCCCATAGAAAGGTACCATATATATGATGTTCTCATCCAAGATATAAAACAATTGCTCCACCAAATTAATGTAAGTGTTTCTCATACTCTTAGAGAAAAAAACCAATGAGGAGTGAGGACACTTTATGGTTAAGCTTAGAGCTTCTTTTGATGTTGATCTTCTTCTTCATGAGTCGCCTCATGTTGGGCTTATCAATCTTCTCATAAGCGATGTTGCTCGCACTTTGTTCCTCCATGAGTAGTTAGCTTGTTTTTTTGTTTGTTTTTTTTCTGTCTTGGTTTTTATCATTGTAGGAAGAAAAAAAAACACATCGTATTTGATAATAAATATGACATATTTTCATTCCTATTATCTTCATTCCTTAATCGAGCAGCAAATCGATTCCAACACCATCCTTTGTTCCTCTGAGAGTAGTTAGTTTTTTTGTTTTGGCTTTTATCGTTGTAACCAAAAAAAAATCCACATTGTATTTGATATAAATATGACATATTCCAATTCCTATTATCTTCATTCGTTAATCAAGCAGAAAATCGATTTCCAACACCATCTTTTAGTGGTGGTAGAACATTAGGTACCCTATTATGGTATTCTTGATTAAATGTCCTATGAATTCAAATATTACATTGTATAACATAACATAAAAACAAATAAAACACATTATGTATTGCAATAAACATAAAAATAAATGGTAAAATTAACAAATGCAAATCAGAAAAAATAAATTTTGAAGTATCATATTGAATCAAAATGAAAGGTAGAAACAAAACCTCTTGATGTCAATCTGAACACATTAACAACATCAACAATATGAACAAAAAGCGTACATGCATAAATAGAGAACACATTCAACAGATGAAGAAAAAAAAAAGTAATTGGAAAATGAACAATGAACAGACTAACCCATAAAATATTTAACACACTAACAACTAAAGAGCTACAAAAATGCATAGATCTACACATTTAACACATGAACAACATATTAATCCATAACACATTTAATTTATAACACACTGTCTAACTACTTCACTAACTACTATTAGTAAAGTTATTTTAGTAAATAATACTTCATTTGTCATTAAAATCAACAAAATTAATCATTGTTGAATGAAATGAACAAAACTTAAATGAAACACGTAAAATGAGATGGAAGGGGATTAATATGAATCATTGTTTATATTACTACATTTTTAATATATTTTTAGTTTTTATTGATCTTTATGGAAAACCATATGTTAGTTATTTTGAAAGAGATGAATGGAGTACGAAAGAATCACTTATCTTTAATTATTTTTTGTTTACATCACAAATCTTATAATAATTGTAAGAAATTATTATGGGTCTTGCTAACTATTGTCTTGAGGGCAATGGTTAAGGAAACCAATAGTAGCATGTTTTCATTGGTTTCAACAACATTTTAACTTTTAAAAAGTTAAATTTATCATTTTTCACCATTTTTCAATACTATATTTCTATTTTTATCCCCTTATCCAATGCCCTAAGGGCAATGATTAGCATTCTCCAATTATTATTAACCAAAAATATGCCCCTTTATAATTTTTTATTTAGAATTATTATGTAAGACAATTAAACTTTAATGAACTCTAAAATTAATCCCACTATGTGCACTATTTTTATTATATGACTACTATATCCATGCACTATTATTTGTGCAGAGCTGCTTTACTGTGTCACTTTGAGAACTTTCTTCGAAGATATCAATAAAAGAGGGCAATTAAAGGAAGCTGATTAATTTATCATCAAATTTGATCACTTGATTTAATTAATGATTCTGTGTTATCCTTCAGTCGTCACTCTCACGACCTTTATGATCCTTTTCAATAAGTTGTTTAAACTTTGTTTTTAGTTTTTTTTATTAATTATTAGTGGTGCCTTTCAATTTACAATGCGTACAACAAATTGGTAGCACCATTGACTTTGTTCTGAGAAATACTTAGGAACGGGACAGAGTTGGAATATAACTGTGCATCATACCCAATAGCACAATATATACTTAAATTAGTAAAAATCGTATAAATGTTAGATCTCAGTATATGTATAAATCTGTATATAAAAAAGGATTTTGCAATAAGTCATCCATGAAGGTGTCTTTTAGCAACCCACATCTCAAGGTGTGTTTTTCACTTTTTAGTTATAACTTTGCTAAAAAACACCTTCATAAAAATTAGTTGGTGTCTTTTAACAAATGTTCATAGAATAACTTGCTAAAAGACACCTTCTATGAAGGTGTCTTTTAACAAAACCTTATAAAAAATATGACATTATTTTTGTAAAAAAAAATGACATTGTTTTATGTTTTTGGACAAAAATAAATTATATTTATTCACTCAAGTTGATAGAGTACATCGATACAATGTAAATTCGCTCCAAATCTGCATCGTGGACAACACCAAAGTCATTGATTGAATATGCACTAGATCGAAGCTGATCTGACAATCTAAACCAAACAAATACTTGAATGAATCAAGAAAGACAAACAACGTCGCACGAAGACGACGAACAAACCAATGTCGCACTAAGATGACGAATTCAAAAAATAAAAAATAAAACTGATGGGAAAATCACTTATTTTAATAAAAGGGAAATAGTAAAACGAGTTAGAGGGGCAATTTCAGGTAAAAAAATTGACCCAAAATCAACTCTCTTTAGTGGATGAAGGTGAAGAAACTAGGATTTTTTTTTGGAAGAAAAGAAACTAGGATTTTGGCGACGGAGAAAATGAGAAAAGAGATAACGTGAGGAGAATATTAAAGTGGTCTGAGTTATTTTGTATATATTGTGTCTAATCATTTTTGTGAAACTGATACGTAGGGTTACCAAAATATCACTTTACAATGTGAGTTTTGAGATTTTCCATTAACCTCATGAGCCTAGCTGGGTTTACTCGCTAATAAATAATTTAGTGGGAGTGGTCCAAATAGATAAACTCTTATGTGATATTAAGTTTTTATATTTTGTCAAATTTAAAGTTACACAACTGGTTTGTCGCTTTTCAATGTGAGCAATATTGAGTTTTTTCTTTTCAGGACCTTATCTCAAGATCAATAATATTGAGTTTTGGTTCATAGATACCTTGTAGATGACTTAAATAGATAGAATCTAATAAGATATTAAATTTTTATTTACATGAGTCTAACTCATCTTTTAAGATGAATGGAACTCAATTGTTGATAGAACTTACTATCTATTTTTTATATTGATCTCTCTATCTCTAAATAACACCTACATTTATTTTGAACAAATCAAAAGGATTATTACTCGATAAACGGGGCCCCTCTTAATAAAATATTGAAAAAATCATGTCTGCGGTCCTTTTTATGTATTTTTATATTTTACCTTTGTTTAATCTTTTCTTAACAAGTTTTTGAAGTATCCAAATGTGCTCAGTGTGGTCCTTTATTGAATTTTCGATCAACCCTTTCGTAAAATAAAAACTGGTGGTTGTTAAGCATTGATTGACCCTTAACGTTGTAACAAGTGTGAGTTAAAAGTGTCATATGAGATGGAAAAATGGATACTAGGTTAAAAGTATCATATGTATATAATGAGATCACCCTTAAAAACAATATCTTACTAATTTTAGGTAAATATGTAATGTCCAACTCATTTATCTGATTGCTCTTGACTTCATTAGATGTTTCTCCAAACTTTACTCATGATCCAACACTTAATGTTGGTGAGAAGACAAATACAAATTAAAAATATTTGTTTTCTTCATATTGATTGTACATTTTTCTCTCTCTCCAATATTGGTCCTTTTAAGTTTTTGGGTTGGTCCATATTCAAATGATAACTCTCCCTTCTTAACAAGAGTGATTAAGATCTTAGCATTCTTCTTTTAACAAAGTCGAATGGAAATTACAAAAAAAAAAAGAAAAAAAACTAAAACGTGCATATTTGGATACTTAAAGGTCCTGTTAAAAAAAATTGATACTTAAATGACCAATTTGGTAAATGAGTCAAACTTACTATAAATGTAATTTTGTATAAAATATATAACCAACTTTTCCCCTTTCCATCAAACATATCATCATTCCTTAAAAAAAAAAAAAGTCAAACATATCATCATACTAATAAACTCAAAATTGTATTTACATTTTTCAATCAAACCTGAATGAATCTTAACCGAGCCTTCTTTGTTCATATTTTGAATGAGTTAAAGTAACTAGTGCACCTAATCATTGTCCTAAATGTCCTCCCATTTTATAAGTTTAGCTTGGGTGCATAATATTTAAACTATATAATAGCACTCTTAAGGGAACATGGAAAAATGGTAAATAAACAAATGACTAAAAGCCTATCATAACTTACTTATGTGTGTGTTTTCGGCTGTACTTGTGTATGATTAGTGTACTAAAATAGAGTACTTTATGGCATAACCTTTTGTTTTACAGAACCTTTATGCTTAACCTAACTATGTGACACTTGTCTTTGTGACAATCATTATCAAAAGGACTTTTATTTGCTCTAAAATAATGACCAATTGTGGTATTTTGTTGTGCAAAAAAAGAAAAGCAACTTGTGCTATATCAATGTCCTTTCCTTTATTCCAAGACTTACCTAGTTACATCCCTTTGTTAATGGAAAAAAAAGTTATGTGGGCTAGCTGCGGAAACACTAGATAGTGGTGAGAAACTGTCGTAGACTGTCTATTCCTTCTTTTCTTTTTTTTCTTAGCAAAAACAATTATAGCATTTCATTAGTTAAAATATGTGCAATATGATTTGATATATTTATTAATATTTGAAAATTGATTGATAACGTGGTTGCCTTTGCTTAAATATAGATAACCTCATTTGTTTATCTTCGTATAAATTTAACACTAGAGTTTTGATAAAAATTGGAGAAGATAGATTTATAATGAGATATGATAGCACTAAATTAGGTAATATCATGCTTAGACTTGACAACACACTTTGAAATGAGAAATGTCTAACAATTCTTGTACACAGAGGCGACATGCACTCTTAACAAAACATTGTACATTGTTTTTTAGATGCCAGCCACATTTATCTTCCATAATTATTTTTCCTTCAAATTCGATCTTTGATGAAGCTAAAAGTGGGTTTCTTACTTCTTCCTATCATTGAATGACGACCCAAATTCTTACCTGTTTTGAGTACAACTTAAACACCATGAATAATGAAAATATTATTTTGTTTAGGATGCAAAACATTTCTACTTCAAAAGATCTCTGACTTTCTAAAAGATAATAGCTCGTCATGAAGTTGCTTCATAGTCATTAAGAATATTCTTTATTCTTGGAGCTTTGGTTGAATTCGTTCCAAAAAAATAAAAAAAAGCAATCATCTGCAAATAGAAGATGTGAGAAAATATGAGCATTATTTCAATCCTTCACCCCATGAATATCACCATTCGATTTAAGTTGTTTGATTATGGAAGTAAGTCCTTCAACATAAATGATAAACAAATATAGAGATGACAAATCTCCCGGATGTAGTCCTCTACATGGAGTGATAAGACGTGCAACATTATCATTTACAAGCATTGAGTAATCGACTATTTCCACACACAACATAATCCACTTGGTCCATTTTTGCGAGAATCCCATTTTGACAATGACGCCAAGTAAATAGTTTCAATCAATTATGTTGTTGATGACTAACTTTATAGCCGCATCACCTATTCGTTTTGACTTTAAATTTCATATATCTCAATAACTACCACTGCATTATCCAAAATAGACCGCCTAGGAACATAAGCTAACTTGTTTTTAGAGACACATTTATCTAATTATATTTTTTTAGATGATTTGCAAGAAATTTTACTATAATTTTATAAACCACATTACAAAGTGTTATTAGACGCCAAAATTTCATTGTAACCTAATTGTCCAAAGTAGAGCTCTCAAAATGGGCTACCCGGCTCTTTTAGGACCGACCCTAATGGTCTTTGGACTTTGAATTCTGCTCTTTACCCAACCAAAAAATGCTCATTCCCAACTAAAATAACTATAATTCCCTTGTGTGAGTTAACTCACGCTTGTTATAAATCTTGCGTGAGTTAACTCACGTAGGCTGCATGACTTAAGTCACACAGGGGTATTTTCAAAAGTTTGGTTGTGAGTGAGCAATTTTTTATGGGAGAAGAGCAGAATTTTTGGACTTTAACGAGCATGGACTAAAAGTTCTATTAAAATATGGGGAATTCTACTCTTTACCCAAACTGTTTTGCTCATTCCCAAAATAAATGTCCAAAATGCCCTTACGTGACTTAAGTCACGCTAGTGTATACTTTACCTGAGCCTTATAGCTAGTGACTTAACTAACGCATCTTATAGCTCAGCGTGACTTAAGTCACACACCACAGAGCATCTGCACGAGTTAACTCGCGCTAGTTGGCCGGTGGTTACAGCTCAAGAACACACGTTTTTTGGACGGTGGTCAATGCATTTTAATGGTTTTTACACATTTTTTTTAAAGTTTTTTCACATTTTTTGACCTCATTAAGTGCTATGCTACCTTAAACCACCTATAAATACCCTCACAAACTTCCTCTTTTCCTTACATTATCTCCTCCCACTCTCTCCCCTTCTTTCTCTTCTTCTTTTTTGCTTCTATAGTCTCTGCTCTTTATACCCCT
>Ga0315915_1002582_pt1 | contig 22876 bp, 10 predicted proteins | sample MpolbnodulesMG_FD_207738 | JGI IMG/M metagenome (GOLD analysis project Ga0315915, IMG submission 207738) | Medicago polymorpha root nodule microbial communities from Los Angeles, California, United States - branched nodules | ecosystem: Host-associated > Plants > Roots > Nodule | place: USA...
CTCATTTCTCCCATCTTTGAGTTTCCAATATGCAACTTTTATATCACCTCCACACCTTTCATTCGCTAAAAATTAATCTACTGTCAGTTTTATTGTGTATAATCAAAAAATATTTTTTAACTAAAAGTTCAAATATTTTATCATTAAAATTTCAACCGAGATGATTGAAAAAGGAGTCATTTTAGATCTAAAATAAACAACAAAATTTTTTTAAAACAATTTCAAAAATGTTTTCTCTATTGTAGGAACCGTTAATTCCATTTTGAAATACAACTATACAGATTTGGAATATCTCAAATTACGTTAATTCAATCGATTAATTCAATCATGTTAAACTTTAATTGAGATATAATCAATTGTTAAATTGTTAAATTTGAAATATCTCAATCGATTGAATTTGAAATGGAATTAGGGTTTAGAAAAAGGGTTCAGATTTTTATGTGAAAAGGAATTAATTTATTTGTAATGGTTCGGTTCGGTTCGGTTCGTAACAATTAATTACGGTTAACAACGGGTGAAACCATTGCAGGATATGATTGAATGTGAGCAGTTCTACATGTTCCCTCTTTTAATTTAAATAAATCTGAACCACTTATTTAATCTATTGGTGTTTTTCTCATGGTTCACCGGTGAAGGACCTAATTGGACCCTCACCCTAGAATCCACCAAATAATTTATATCTTGATGCAAGATTAATATTAATTTTATCAATCATTCTCTAAGTTCATCCTCTTACGTCCTTGGGAAGTTACAAAAGTACTTAATTTTCAAGTTTGACACATATCAAAACTAACAATACCATTTGTAAGGACATGCTTTATTAGCTGATGCTCTTGTCGTGTGATTTGTAAGGACGTAGTCCTCTTTTCTTTTCTTTTTTTGTCATTTCTTTCTTTTTCCTTTTTTTTTCATGTAGCAAAAAATAATTAAATATACCACGGAATTTTCATGTGAAAAGAAAAATTAAATACACCACGGAGGTTGAAACGCGTAATCACAACAATGAAAATAATTCTTTTGTCAAAAAAACAATGAAAATAGTTCTCGTTCATGCTTAACTACATTTAAAGACCTTCATCCATTTTCAAAAGTGTGGATTTTTGTTTAAGAAATTATATTTACTTTTTCTCACATGGGTATAAATGACAAATAATTTTATGTCAGCTAGTGAAGTCTCACAAAACACGCAAACCTCAATGTGTCAATTTTTTAAAAAGTAGATAAATAGTTGTTTGATGGAAAATATGGAGAAGGCGAATGAATAACTAAGAAATCACATGGATTTGTGTATTTCGTGACAAAATTGTACTTAAGAAAGAGCATTTTCCATAAATAACAGACATCACCTATTTTTAAAGAAGGAACAACCATTTTAATCTCTAAAAGTGCGAGGCATTGGTCCACGTGAACTTAACTCAGTTGGTATAGACAATGCATAAAATATGCAAGATCCAGGGTTCGAACCCCGGCCACCACAAAAAAAAAAGTGTGAGGCATTGCCATATTGATTCATGACCATTATGAAACTAAAAAAAAAAGTTTTATTCCTTTACTCCTTACATTAGTTAGGAATCTTAGCTCTATACGCTGCGCTAATGTGGTGACGTTTTCTTACACCATAGATTTTGATGGGCGTGTTTGTTTGAGACAAAGAACCGTATGTTTTTAAATGAAACGTTTTCTATTATTGTCATTCTACTATTCACTCGTTCATTTTTTCACCGGTCCATCTTATTGATGAGAGCGAAATTTCTTTCAAAAAATACTTGTATCATTTCATTTTAATACAAGTAAGAATCAAGAAGATCCGAGAGTAATTTCTCTCATTCACATAATTTATTAGACATTTTAAATTTCAAGAAGAAATTTTTGAAATAAAATCCTATATCTGTTGAAATTTGAACATATTTTAGTGTGTTGAAAAACATATTTTAGTGTCTTAGTGACATTTTTTCTTGAGTATTATTTTGAAGCCCCAAAAGCAAAAATACTTAACTTAAAATTTTGGCACATATCAAAACTAAAAGTTAACTGTTACAATTTCCAATACATTTATTGTATAACTTTTCATATAAAATTTACCATTTAAAATGCTTAAAGAGTGTCTCGGGACGCTCGTTAACATTTCTCAAACTAAAAATACCATTTGTAAGGACATGTTTTATTAGCTGACGCTATTGGTGTGTAATTTGTAAGGATGCAATCCTCTCTTATTTTTTTTGTCCTTTCCTTCTTTTCCCTTTTTCTGTTTTTCATTTAACAAAAAATAATTAAATATACCATTGAGGTTGAAGCACCTAATCACAACAATGAAACTAATTCACGTTTTCAAAAGTGTGTATGCTTTGTTTAAGAAATTATATTTACTTTTTCTCACATGTTTTACGAGTAAATAAATAGTTGTTTGATGGAAAACATGAAGAATGAAAAACTAATTATAAATCACATGGTTTCGTGTCTTCCGTAAAAAAACCTGTTCTTAGGAAAGAGCATTTTCTATAAACAACACAAATCACCTATTTTTAAAGGCGGAACAACCATTTTGATCTTTAAAAGTGTAACACATTGCCATTTTGATTCATGACCATCATCAATTACCAAAAGAAAAAACTCATCGGTTCTTATTTATTTACTCATACATTAATCCGGGATGTTAATTTTACCCGCTGCACTAGCATGTGACACTTTCTTACACCATAGATTCTAATGTGTCATTTTTGGTTGATACATAGAAGGTCGCATATTCAACATCCATGTCTATCTCTCTATTACCGCCATTCTGTTATCCACTCGTTCGCTTTCCACCAATCCATCTCCCCGACTCTCGCCTCATTTCAGATTAAAAGGCAAGATGCGACAAAGGGCCATTTGCTACAACTGCAAAGTCGTGGAGGGGGGTGACGTGATAATAACTAACGAAGTGTTTGCATCGTTTACGACAATTGCAAAGTCGGTGGATCAATTAACATCTGAACCGCGAATCCAACCACTTTCCGATATCTCTATATACAAGGAATCCAAACCCTATCTAAATCGTGAATCCAGCCGCTATCCGACAACTCTATAACAACTATAGAGAATCCAAACCCTATTAACGAAAGTAAAATTTCTTACGCATAATACTCGTGTCGTGTGATTTAAATACAAAAATTAAGAAGATCCGAGTGTAATTTCTCTCATTCAAATAATTTACTCAACATATTTAAATTTCAATCAATAAATGATAGTGTATTGAAAAACATATTTTAGTTAGTGTCTTGATAACATTTTTTCTTCCAAAATCAAGTGTAATTTTCATTAGAAAAGTCTAGAGAGAGAAAGGTAATCTTGGTAGTTGGTAGTAAATAAAATTTTCCACCAAAGTGTGAAGGACAAAAAAACAGTGAAGACAAAAGGGACACTTCACACTTTATGGACAGAGTAGACATGAAGAACAAGTCATTTGCAACCATAACAACAAATCAAATCAAATAGTCCAAAAGTTCAAACTCACACTCTTAACAGAACAGAACCACCAACAGAACAAAGTAACTCATTAAGGTTTTCCATCACTCTTCAAATCCAAGAGGCAGGCTTTGGAATTTTCTTGGACTTTCTTCTTCATTACTCTTCAACTTCAAAACACATCAAGGAATTGCATACTTGTTTCTTCCTTAGTCATGATTTTGGTATGTTCCTCTTTTCTTATTGTAACAGCTTCTTTCTTCCATGTTTTAGTCCATAACTTTTTTATGAGTCGGTGATAACTGTCTTGTTTTTCTGTTTTTGAGTTATAAAAGTTTCAGTTTTTTATCACAAGTTTATGAATTTGTGCTCTACATTATCTTTTTCTTACTTGCTTTGCTTGTTGGATTTGCAATGAGTCTACTTGAGAATATTGGTACATTTTTTTTGCTTTGAGTTTCTGCATTATTCTGCTTTATAAGTTTTCATTTTCTTCTTCAAACTCATTTCATTTGTTGTAAAAGGTGAGTTTTTTTTTTTCCAATCAAAATGAGCCTAAGGTTTTAAGTTTTTTATAACAAATTCCTATGCTAAGATTTTTTTGTTACATGGTACAGCTATGTTGCAAGAAGGGTCATCTTCTGTTACTTCTTCAGCCTTAAAGCTCTTCTCCATGATGCCACCTTTACCTGGCTTAGGATCTCCACACCCTTGGCTTAAGGAACTGAAATCTGAGGAAAGGGGTTTGTACTTGATCCATTTGTTGCTCACTTGTGCAAATCATGTAGCTGCTTGTAATCTTGAGCATGCAAATGCAACACTTGAGCAAATTTCCATGCTTGCTTCCCCTGACGGCGATACTATGCAGCGGATTGCAGCGTATTTTACCGAAGCACTTGCTGATAGGATACTTAAAGCTTGGCCTGGAATCCACAAAGCACTCAATTCTACTCGAGTGTCGATGGTTTCAGAAAAGATTCTTGTGCAGAAGCTCTTTTTTGAGCTTTTCCCTTTCTTGAAAGTAGCATTTGTTCTCACAAATCAGGCTATCATTGAAGCAATGGAAGGGGAGAGAATGATTCACATAATTGATCTCAATGCTGCTGAACCTTCTCAGTGGATTTCACTTCTCCAAGTTTTGAGTGCTCGTCCTGATGGCCCTCCACATTTGAGAATCACCGGCGTTCATCAGAAGAAAGAGGTCCTCGACCAGATAGCTCATAGACTGATTGCAGAAGCTGAAAAATTGGATATACCATTCCAATTCAATCCTGTTGTCAGCAAATTGGAAAACCTTGATTTTGAGAAACTTCGTGTTAAAACCGGGGAGGCACTAGCAATTAGTTCAATTCTCCAATTACATACCCTCTTAGCCTGGGATGATGAAACCATGAAGAGAAAATCTCCTCTTTTGTTAAAAACCTCGAATGGAATTCACTTGCAAAGATTCCATCCAATAAATGGAAGCACATTCGGCAATTTGCTTGAGAAAGATTTGGTTAGCGGCTATACCAGAAGTCCTGACTCAAGTTCATCATCACCGGTTTCTTTTAACACTTCAAATTCAATGAACACGGAGACGTTTCTCAACGCATTGTGGAGTTTATCACCAAAGGTGATGGTTGTAACAGAACAAGACTCTAATCATAATGGCTCACATTTTACGGACAGGCTACTAGAAGCTCTACACTCTTATGCAGCTCTATTTGATTGTTTGGAATCAACGGTCCCAAGAAACTCATTGGAGAGATTTAGGGTGGAGAAACTGCTTTTTAGTGAGGAAATCAAGAACATTATTGCATGTGAGGGATTAGAAAGAAAGGAAAGGCATGAAAAGCTGGATAAATGGTTTATGAGATTTGATTTAGCTGGATTTGGTAATGAGCCTCTAAGTTATTTTGGTAAGTTGCAAGCAAGGAGGTTCATGCAGAGTTATGGTTGTGAGGCATATAGAATGAAGGAGGAAAATGGTTGTGTGCTAATATGCTGGCAAGATAGGTCCTTGTTTTCAATATCAGCTTGGAGATCTAGGAAGTAAGACGATGCGATTGTTTGGATGAGCACTTGAGGTTGGAAAAATTGCGGTGGCTCACCGTGATTTTGTCAATCTCACTGCGAATTCAACCATGCGCAAAATCATAAGCCATAATGACAATAAGAAAAAAATAAAGGATGAAGTATTAATCTTTTTTTCCTTTTTTTTCTTTGTATGAAAGTATTTTGTATTTATAGTAATGACTTTGTATCTTTGTATGAAAGTATTTTGTCTTTATAGTAATGATTATTCATCATGATTGATTTTTAGATATACTCCTATTGCATGGTAAACCATATCAGGAAAGAAACATCGGGATGACAGACAACAGAAAAAATGGGAAAATATAATTGGGATTCTGTTTACAGTTTCATCATTCATTGTTGACCATCTTAATTTTTTTGAACTATGTACTCTCTCCATATTCAAAGATAGTTGTTTGCTCTCTTTTAGCAAGCGGGCTTTTGTGGACTTGAATAAGTCCTGAAATATTGAAATGTGAACCCGAATTCCCTGTAGTAAAAAAATCACATTCACACAATCTTGCGATTACAAATGTCCGATTTTAATACGAGGGCTTGTACTCCAGGTTGCAAAATAAATTCAAAACATGAACTTTCTGAGCGAAGATCAGGGGATTTGGATTTGCAACCTTGTGATTTCGTGACTGCATGTAATTCATTTCTTGAACTGTCGTTGCTTTTGTCTCATCGATGTGGTCAAGAAATTTGATGGATCATTCCTAAAGAATGCTTGTTAATGCTTTTGATGTTTTGGTCATGGTGACGATTGTCGCATGTCTTCGTGTTTGGAAGGGTCAATGGTCTGTTTCAAATCGCGGTGTGGTAGCTTCTTATGCGGCTAACAACAAACTACTATTTGTGGTTTCACCATAGCCAGAAAGACAATTCAAACGTAAATCCAAGAGCAATAGTCATATATGAAGAAAATTATCAACACGACAAAAGAAAACGATTGTTTTCCCATGTCATCTTTTCTTCTATTTTGCTTTTTTGTCATAAAAGATATTTTGACAAAAAAAATGGACACTGACACCGTATTAGTATGCCGTTTTCTTAAAAGAGCGGTCAAACTTTTAACTCTGCTCTTTAGCAGGAAACACACAGTGATGGTGGTGAATTGAACTCACCGATCATGTAACTTCGTTACTATTTGCGAAGATATTGTTCGTGATAAATAGCATTTCCCTATATTAAAAGAATAGTTGAGAGAGTGACACATGATATAAAACTTGTAAATTAGATATTAGATCATACATACATTCACAATGTCTATATATATGGTACAATAAGCTCTTCCGTGAGCACACAACAATGTGATATGGAGAATTACTTATTTAGTTATTTATTTGTCATCACAGAAAATTGAAGGTAACTTTATTGCCAATACAAAAGAAAGACATTTTCACTGAGGCAGTTGAAGGTGTGTTGATCACTTCATGGATTTTGGAGGCACTCTAACAGCTGAAACAAACAATGTCATCACAAGTTTCATCAGTTTTCTTTTTCAAGATATTTCTTATTCATTACTAGCTATGAAAAAATATATAAAAGAAATGTGTGTGCACGCGCGTAAATGAATAGATAGAAGATCTTACATCCACATTGCATTCCTGCTGGAACTTTCAATCCACAAGACCTTGCAACAAATATTGCCTTTTGAACACTCACAAACTTTTCCATTTCTTTAGTGATGAGATTACAAGCACATGGGACATCAAAGCTTCTCATTGCTGTACAACACCCTGGTGATGGTGGAATATTTGGTCCTGATTTCTCAACAAACTTTGAACATTGTGATATAAGGTCTGGAAGGCTTCCTCCACATTGAGCTGAAACTTGATTTTTGTTGTATATTAATGTTCCAAAAACAAACAAGATTGTCAAGGTCAAACAACTGCTACTAGTTGCCATGTTCTTGATAATTACAATATATGCAGAATTCTATACAATTGTGTTGTGTCACACCAATGCAATGAAATGAGAATTGGTGTGTGTTTATTTATACAGTACAATGGAAGGAGGGACAAGAAATGGCATAATTAAGTTCTATAGTGGCTTGTTTTCATGTTTTATTTTTTAATTTCAAATTTGTTATTTTGTTGTCACTATAATGTCGTGAAGAACAATAAATTATGTTACGTATAGCAAAATCATGAATAACTTCCTGTGTAGATTACAATGAATAGCGTAATCCATATATTATTAAAAAATAATAAGATGTTAATTTATATCGATTGTAATTTGTCCGCTTAGCTCAGCTGGTAGGAACAATATATAATATATGCAACATCCGCTCAGTTGGTAGCAACAATATATAATATATGCAAGGTCTGGGGTTCAAACCACAACCACCAACAAAAAAAAATATTGATTGAAATTTATATCAATCAAACATATCAAACTAAATTATATAGGTCTCCTATAAATTCGGCGAGACTCATTTTAATTTCAACCAATAGAGAGTGTGTTAGGATAATAGGATGTGTGCGTTAGAGGGTGTGCTTCTAATACTATTCCTCGTATATGGAATTATTTATTTTATATATTGATCCCCTAATAATCATACACATTTTTGCATATGAAATTAAGGATCAAGTCTATGATTACAAGTAAGTTAAGTCTTGTAATATGTATATGTTAGTTTCTATCATTGAATCAATTATCATTAGATCAAATGAAATATAATGAGACTTATTAATTCAACTGTGAAAAACACATTGTGCACAGTAAGTGACTATTTTACTTGTTCAAAAGCTGAAGTTGAGAAGCAAAAGTCTTCAACTGTCATCTTGGTTCAACCGGATACTATATACGGCAGGACAAACATGTAACATTCCAGTTAAAATTTAGGACAACTAAAACAAAATATGAATGAAAAATGATATTATTTCATTATTAGTAGTACTACTAAGATAAACACTTTTTGGTGTACAGCAAGAGGAATATTGCTTGGAAGAGAACGGTCAGTATGCATCCGTTGGAATATGCTGTGAGCGGCCGAAAACAAACAAAGGGATAGGCTCTTTGCCTTATATGTTTGGTCAAGAGTCCTTATAAAATCCAATTTTTAGTTGGTCTAAATTAGCAAGCTTGGGAATAAGCTAGCTAGGTCTAGATAGATTTTGCAATGTCTAAACCCGACCTGTCAAAATTTATAAGAACTAAGTTTGACCTGCCGTCTCTCATAGAATTATTTTTTAAACATGAACCTGATCTTTTGAAAACTTGATATAACCTAATATCATGTTTAAAAGTCTCTTTCATATGAACATATTTAAATAAGTAACTTGATCTAAATTTAAATAGACCAGCGAACTAATGTGATCAACGAGATTAAACTCTATTTTGATATTTAACATTTTTTTTAAATAGACCAGCGAACTAATGTGATCAACGAGATTAAACTCTATTTTGATATTTAACATAAATTTTTTAGAGAATTTGACTATCTATTATATCTTATTTCAATTCCTCGTGAGCTTAGCTCAGTTGTTGGAACAGTGCATAAAATATGCAAGGTCCAGGATTCAAACCCCGGCCACTACCAAAAAAAAAAAATCTTATTTCAATTCCAGTTTATAATAATACATTTAAATATATAAAAAAAATATACAAATAAACTTAAATTATTGAAAAGGTTAGTAAATTTATAATTTAATTCAAGGTAAAAAATATAATATATTAATATTCGTAATAAATCATAATATTTATATCTATCGTTCAAAAAAAGTATTATTCATATTTACTTAAGTAGGTCGGCCTTATAGGCCGAAGATGTTTTTTTTATGGCATGTGGCCTAGTCTTTTTAGCTAAATAGACTTCTAAAAAAAAGTCTAATCTTTCTCTATTTATGAAAAATGTCTAACATAATATGATTTGTCATAAGTTAGGTTGTAGGCCCTTGTAAGTTGGTCTGACTTATTCTCATCAAACGGACACTTCAAAGTATAGTATTTAATTAGAATTTTTGTAATTGTCCTTTATTGTACCAAAAAAAAAAGCTACACTTTAAAATATAGTTTAATTAAAATTTTTGTAGTTGACCTTTAGTGCACCAAAAAAAAGTTTTCTTAATAATAATTTGCTAATTTGTACCATTAAAAAATGTGTTGCTGTAAATTAGCGATATCCATTGTTGCGTTGAAAGTTTATATCATATAGATAGATAATGTATATAATATTTTATACAAATTTAAACGATCCATCAAAATTGATGTGTCTGATCAGTACAATACCAAAGCGCAACACTTTTAGAGACAATGAATGTGGTTGATTGAAACATATTATCCAAGAGACTGAACACAAGATCAGTTCCGTTGGAAAGGACCCAAATGCTTCCAGAATGACTCATATATACCCTCTTAACATCAATTTATACACTAAAAAATTCTAAATTCTTTCCACTTAAATGAGAACTCCTCCATGGCTTTCATAAAACAAAACCAAAGAAAGATGATGGCATGAATGATGTTACAGACTTGGCACCTAGAGTCCTACCCAAGGAACCTCTACTATCGTCTAACAGATCTATACATAAAAAAAAAATTAAAAAATCTACATATATCCAATATTTATCCAAAAAGCTTCACAACTAGGGCATCATTCCCCGACTCACTTAAACCTTGCCAACAACATCGTCAAAGTGAACCATAGGTATAGAAGGATTATTATTTGCAAACTCAATACGAACCAAACCTCTCTTTGATGAGATCTTTTGTTTGTCTTGGTGTTGGAATCACTATTTTTCACTTGTCACCACATCTCTAAAGGAGATCTTTTTTGTTGTTTTCCCTTGTTCCATCACAGCTAGGAGGTTTGTTGCACTTACCACCATTATTGGCTCTCGGAGCAACAAAATCAAAATGATGCTAAGGCTTAGTAGCTTCGGAGAGAAAACTCATCATCGCTTGTTTAGGGAGATATTTTTGTTATAATATTAACAATAAACTAACTACTTTTATTATTTACTTATTTACTTGGAATAAAAGTGGGTCGAAAGCTAAAAAAGAATCACATAGCTACTAGGTAAGGTAAGGTGATGCCTAAAAAAACATGAGCTAAAACCTAAGACACCTCAGTAGGTGGCAATTGGAAATCTAGATAGTGCACGTCTACCACATAAATCATATTGAATAACACATCAACATTTTTTTTTTTTTGAAAGAACACATCAATATTTATTTGCTTTCCTAAAAATATGCATAAATCTAGCCTCCCAATTGAAAGCAAATGCGTAATCTTTCACTTGATATCCCAACCCATAGAACTCCCAATTTCACCATTGTTGATACTTTTACCAATCACCTCTAGATCCACTTATACAACCAAATTCCAATACCTTTACTCTTATCCATACAAAAGCCTTCATACACTTCTCACATTTCCGTCACACGAGCAGTAGTCTGCCCTAGGTTTTCGGCAAAGCTATACATCCAAACACCATTGTAATCGCTGATCAATCCTCCACGGCCTGCAAACCTTTTGTTACCTTTGGATGCCTTGTTTGTTTTCAAACAAAACTAACCCGTTGGAGGTTTTATCCACCTGTTAACCTATGTTTTTAAGTGTTTGATTCGACACAGAGAGTGGTTGTCAAAGCCACACCATTTTCTAAGTACAAGATGAAGAACAAGCATTTCGACAAAAGAGTTCAACAAGTTCTTTGTTTCGACAGGGAGAAATTCAAATCCTCTTTGAAGAGGCAAGATCGAAAGTCCAGACACATGGAGGCAAGTCAAAGTTGTTGAAGACATGCAGTTTAAGACCGTTGGTCATTTTTAGTTATTTTTCTTATGTATATATACTAATTTTTCATAAGGAAAGGGTCACAAATCATTAAGCAAAAGTTCTTCAAATTCAAAGGATCCAACTTAGAGAGTAACGAGTGACAGAATAATGTATATATGTAACATGATTTGATGAACCATCTTTATTTAATGCAATGCAATTTTATCTTCTTTTAATTTTTTTCATCTTTATCTTCAAAGTCAAACTTACTTGCAAATCCTAAACATTCTGCTGATTTCTGTCAAATTAGACAATAGTCTTCATCCTTTTCATATTAAAATTCAACAATATGAAGAACATTCAAGCACTTTTCTGGAAGAAAAAAAAATCAAAACATGTCCTAGGATTTCTAATTTGATCATCCAAGTAACTTTTTCTTTTGAGTAAATCATACAAGTAACTTTTAAAACTAGCACTCTTGTTTACAAAAATACGGTAAACACCACCCAATATTAATGTTTGTTATTTTGTAATTGATTATAATTTATTTTTTTAATCTACAATATATGATTTTTTTTAAGAGAATCTACAATATATGATGAATTTTTTTGTTTTAAAAACAATAATTATTTCAAAACAAACGACTGTATGATATGGCTCTCATTATGTAACCCTAGGCCCAAAAACAATACAAAAAAAAAGAGTAAATTACACTCTCATTTCCTCAAATATGTTTGAATTGCACTCCTCTCCCCTCTTATGTTAAAATATACATTCCCCTCTTATTCAAAACATATTAGAAAACTTTTCTCTCCCCTCCCCTAAGAGAAACTTGAATTACATTCCCCTCCCCTCTTATGTTAAAATCTACACTTTACTCCTTCAATATTTTTTTCTTCTAATAATCTTGCAAAAAAAAAAATCTAATTACACACTTAAATAAAAATAGTATTGCGAGTCTATTTTATATAATAAAAAATTGAATACATATTTATCACTATTTTTTATTCACAATTTCATTAACATGTAGTTTTAAACCCTGTTATAGAATATGAAACAACCCAAAATAAAATTAAAAACAATAATAAAGCATGGTTATTCTTGACCCAAAAAAAACATGGTTATTTAAAAGTTAATTTTATACTCTAAATTATAAAATCAATAGCAAAATATTTAAATGTAATTATCTTTGACATTTAAATTATAAAGAAATGAATTAATTTTTCTTAAATGGTGGTTCAAAATTAATATATATCATAAAAATATTTAATTATGTTAAAATAGATTAAAGTGTAGTGCATATTTAATTATTAAGGGAGGGGGTTGTAATTCAAGCATCTTATAAGGGAGGAGAGTATAAATTTTACTTTCAATGGAGGAGAGTGTATATTTTAACATAAGATGGGAGATAAGTGTAATTCAAGCATTTTTGAGAGGAGGAGAGCGTAATTTACTCAAAAAGAAATTCTCAACCTATTTATCATTGTTACTTTTTTTTTGTTGACAAAATCATTGTTACGTGTTAGTTACATTAATCTTGCCCTAGTATACAATTAGTTTTGCCGTCACTTTTTGTTTGAGAGTTTTCAGTCGTCGCCCGTCAAACGTTTGACATTAGGTACACTAATTTAACCTGTTATTATTATCGTCTAATACATTAATATAATATCAAAGATGAAAAACTAGGTCAAAACCATCTCTTACACAAGAATTTCACCATCTCTTAGAAGTTTGTTTATTCCTTTTGCAGATGAAAACTAGGTCAAAACCAAGAACAAAGATGGTAAGAAGAAGAAGAAGGAGTTACAAATTTAAAGACCTTGTAAGTGAACTACCTGATGATATTTTGCATCGCATGATCTCTTGTCTTTCCATTATTGATGAAGCTTTAAGAACAAGTATTTTATCAAAGAGGTGGATACATTTGTGGAAGAATGCAATGCACCTTGATTTTGATTGCACACACATGATAAAAACCTTATCAAAAATAGTCACTATAAGAGATGTTGAAAAATATGATAAAATTGTTGACCCTGTATTGAATCAACACATTGGTAATTTGACTAGTTGTTACTTCAGACATTTTCTGCAACTATGCAACTATAAATTTAAGAACTTGTGTTGAGTTTGTTCTTGAGAGAGAAAAGTTAACTTGTTTGAGTTTAGAGTGTGAAACTTCAATATATGAGGATGGCAAAACTGTGAAGAATGGTTATGATTATCTTAAGCCTAAATTATTTTCGAATCTATGTTCAACTGAGTTGACAAATTATAAACTGACAAAATCAGTTTTACTTGCATTTCAAAGTTGTGAAAAGCTGAAAATTTTGAAGTTGAAGAAGTTGGCTATGGAGAATAGTATCATCAATGGAATTTTGAAAAATTGTTCTGGTTTGGAGAAGTTTAGTCTCATTAACTCAATTGGGTTCACTAGCCTCAAGATTGAAAACCAAAATCTTAAATTTTTGGAGCTTTTATGGTTGAATGTTAAAGAGATAGATGTTAATGTCGAGGATCTACAAGTTGTTGTGATTGATTCTCTAGTTTGCATCCAAAGGGTTTTAGAATTTATTCTCGGAACCTCTTGGAATTTATCTTCTACTTGCAATCCAAATGCTCAGGGAATTGTACCTTTTTACTTGAGCCAAAGCTCTCTGAAAACTCAAGATATCGTTGAAAATTGCAGTGATCTTCTTGAAAGTTATTTCCAAATCTATTCTTTTCTTTTGTGGTTTCTCTCATTATTGTACGTAAGTTTCTGCTATTCGAATTTTGCGCTAATTTCTTAGTTCAATTCTTACATATTTGCTTGAGTTAATATAATTCATCTATGAAAGCCCGGTAAAATTTACTCCCTTTATTTTAAAATGAGGGTTACTTTAGAAGAAGACAATTGTGTTTCCAATATAAATAATAACTTTTTCTTTTCAATTTGACCCTCCAATTAATATTATATATATTACTCCTAAAATATTCTATATATTACTCCTAAAATATTAGTGGTAAACGTACACCAATAGTTAATAAAGATAATTTGGTGTTCTCAAAAAAATTCTTGGAAAAATAACAATTCTTTTTTTAACCATTATATTTCTAATTAATATGCATGTGTAAAAACTTTAAACGACATTCATTTTAAAACGGAGGGAGTTTAGTTTATGTAGTTTACAAGCATTATAAGCAACATACTCAATGACTATCTTGCTCATTTAATCAAGATAACATTTTGTTGGAACAATGTTTTAAAAAGTTTTTCATCCACTAAAGAAATTTTCGGGATGAGCCGCTTATTTGGTCGCTCTTTTTGAGTCTATTTGTTGCACTGTCCAAATTTACCCAAGTAGACTATTAACCATGTAGCCTCCAAGATAAAACAATTCAATCAAAATTGTATTGGATTTTATATTGCATTGTAGGAACCAACCGTTCTAGATATACACCATTTATATGGTACTTAGACTAGTCAATATGGCAAAAGATCACTCTTACTTTCGAAGGAACAGAAAGAAAAGATGAAGAGAAGAATAGGGGCAGAAAGAAAAGATGAAGAGTAGAATAGCACGTTAAGACAAGTTAAAGGGAGAAGGGAGAAAAATTCTTTGATAACTCAAAAGAGTTTTTGGTGTGAATACGTGTTTGAAGAGTTGACTTAGGGAGGCCAAAACCAAAAATTCGAAAAAAACAATTGATTAGATTTTGGGGTCCAGTTCTACGTTGTCATGTTGAGTGCGTCAACACCCATTTACAAATTTGTGTACCCTAAATGGTACACCCTTAAAAGTGATCCCTCCCCTATATAAACATTAGTGTTGTATGTAATCTACCCGGCGTGGGAAATAAGAATTTTTCAATTCACACATTCACACTTGTTCCAACACATCTCCATTATTTACAACATGATTCTCAGCAAATATCGACGATTGTGTCCATTAATTTAAAACCTTTGCAACGACAACTCTATAATCTGCAATTTAAAACCTTGTTATGTTTCTTTGAATGGATATTGCATGAAATAATGATAAGTTATTGTTTAATTTTTTAATAATATTATGGTCTCTTTTGATATAATATGTAGTTGTGCTAACTAACTCTTCAATGTAGGCATCTCAATCAACCAACATTTTTTAAAATTTGTTGACCTTGCAATTGATTTGGATTTGGATAATATAAGAGAAGCTTTAACGCTTTCGTACATACTAACCTTATGCAACCATCCAAATACTCTAGAAATTATTACACCGGTATGTGTCAATTAACCTAATTATACTTTAACCTTCATTATGTTATTATTTTTTTTATTGAATATACACATTAAAGAATGTCATTTTTTCATAGAATATGATGATTGAAATGTAATTGCATTTTATAGGTAGTGAAAGCTTCACATTACGGTGAAGCTTCCCTTGACTGCACTCTACCATGTTTACCACTTCCTAAGTCAACGTTTTGGGAGACACAAGAAGTGTGCTTTTGTGTACATGACGAGTTGAAATTTGTTACAATGAGGGGATTTATAGGCAAAGAGCAAGAAGTGAAATTTGTGCAACATTTGATTGCACAAGCCTTTGTGATGAAAAAGATGTATGTGATCTGTGGTTCAACAATTGTGGACGATGCAAAAGATTTATTGTCATTGCCAAGAGGTTCAAGTAATCTTGCCATCCTTTTGGAGTCTAAAAACAAGAATAGCCATATTGAGGACTTTAAAAAACTGTAACTACTCCAAATAAAATGTTGGAAACGTATTTACCTAGACATTCTATTGAAATTCTCAGTTTTTTTATTTATTTTTAATTAGTTTCAAGTCAATTGAAAGTTAGGAAGAAAAGAGTTTGTTTAATGTTAAATGAAAGTTGCTGCTTAGCCTGTATATTTGCAAATTTTATGCGCTAGTGTGATGTGGTTTTTGGGTGAAATGGAATTGGAGTATGCTCATATGTGTGAGGTGCCCCAAAAGTTTCATTGAAATTGAACTTCATTTGACAAACTGTTTGAATTTGATTTTTTTTGTTGGGGTATATGTATATAAATTTTGTTTTCCTTGATTGTTCAAAATGACCATAGTGACTGTTTAATAATATTTGAATGTGTAGAAGCGTATAGATTGATTCGAGCTATTTTTGGGCCAACATTTGAAGGATGTCTTTCTGGCTATTCGAGCTATAGTTTGCATATCTTTCTGTTCAAAAGTTGATTTTCAATTGTGAAGAGTTATGGAAGTGGCAATGATGGTAGAATTGTTGATTAAATTTGAGCATATTAAATTTAGTGTCAAACATTCTCCTTCCTTCCACCTCCATCTTTTTTGTTACAAATTTAGTGTCAATTGTCATTATTTTACATTACATAGTATTTTGTTAATGTAAATGTATTAGAAAATCATGTTCAATTAATAAAATGTAATGAATTATTAAATTGTGTTTACAATTTTAAATTAAGTTGTTTAAACATGTACAGTCCATATATATAATCTAAAACATGTATAATATGTTTCAAATTAAATAATCCGTCCATATATATATAATCTGAAACATGTCTAATATGTTTCAAATTAAATAATCCGAACTAGAGTAAAATGGTTCACTCGGAGGACGCAGGAGAAAATCACAAGATGGACAAATAATTTTACATATATTAGTCGTCAAACATTTGAGCCCACAAATATTATTTTCGATATCTAAAATCCACAATATCTTATTTTTCTCAACATTTTCTACCATTTTTTTCTTCATCTTTTTTGAAAGTGTCATTGAGATTGTGTATATTGTTTGAAGATACACATCCAAACATGCAAAATATAGTTCCCATTTACTTTGGAAAATTAATTTTATTTTTATTTCCTAATAGTTATGTTCATTTCAACTTGATGAGATACTGTTGAAGTGAACCATTGTGATAGAGACATGAAGAAATGCTAGTTAAAGATAATGCATTTCTAAAAATGATGAAAATAGTTGGATTATAACCATAAAGAAAGTAAAGACATTGTTTAAAAAACAATCAATTTTGTTTTCTCCTGCTTAAATGACACCTAAGTACATCGACATGAACCTTATTTATATGTCAAGGACAAATAAAAAATGCTACATCCAATGTGACAAGTGTATTACATGCAGCAATGCTTAACACTATTTGTCACTTTAAGCACATACAATTTTCATTTAAATCACATGCAACATGACTAAGTGTCATATCATGCAAAAAGACGAGGTGTCAAGTATAGGCCCCACTATGACGTGGTTTGGATCATTACTTGGATAATGTGCTTGTCTATTTGTTTTTCTATTCTGTTTATATATATATAGGGAAAACTGAACCATGAAGAAAGTAGAGACATTATTTTAAAAACACTCTATTTTATTTTCTCATGCTTAAATGACACTTAAGTACATGGACATGAACATTATTTATATGTGAAGAACACATAAAAAATGTTAAAAGCAATATGACAAGTGTATTACATGCAACAATCTTTAACATTATTTGTCACTTTAAGCACATACAATTTCTATTTAAATCACGTGCAACATGACTAGTGTCAAATCATGCAACAAGGCAAGGTGTCAAGTATAGGACCCACTATGGCATGGCTTGATCATTATTTGGATAAAGTATTTGGCTATTTGTTTTTATATTGTGTTTATATATAGGGAAAACCGAACCATAAAGAAAGTAGAGTCATTGTTTTAAAAACACTCGATTTTGTTTTCTCATGCTTAAATGAGAGTTAAGTACATGAACATGAACTTTATTTATATGTGAAGGACAAATAAAAAATGTTACAAGCAATATGACAAGTGTATTATATACATCAATCCTTAACATTATTTGTCACTTTAAGCACATACAATTTCCATTTAAATTACATGCAACATGACTAAGTGGCATATCATGCAACAAGGCAAGGTGTCAAGTATAGGCATCACTATGGCGTGGCATGGATCATTATTTGGATAAAGTGTTTGGCGATTTGTTTTTCTATTGTGTTTATATATGGGGGTGTTCAAAATCGAACTAATGCGACGGAAAACCGTATATTGAACCAACCCAGACAGAAGAGCACAATAAAAAAAATGTGTTTTGTTTCGATGTGTTCGGGCCAATTTTTCTCTCAACCGTACAATTAGGTTTGCGGTTTTTGTTTTTCCACACAAACCAAAATGAAATGTAAACTCGCTTAATTAGGAGTATTAAATTAGTAATTCATCCAAAACACTGCCTTGTTTTTGTTCTTCTTCTTTTTCCAATTAGTTTTATATGTACAATCTAATTGTTTTCAATCCATTAAAAAAAGTCTAAATTGTAATTGACTGTCTGTCCAACTCGACAACCTCTCTTCCATCGTCTCTCTCCCACCCAACAACTAATACAGTCAAAATTGTTAATTGTTGCAGCTAATATATTTAAAATTGTTGGCAATTTTTTTAAAATTATATGTTGTCTCCAAAAAAACCAAAGCAACCCGATTTGCATTGATTTGGCTCTTTTTTTTAATTGTCAATCGAACCAAACTAAACTGTATATTTTTATCTTGCCGTTCAAATAACTTTTAGCCTCAAAATCAATCAAATTGTAATGCGAACACCATAATATATACAAAAGGAGGTACTAATTAAAATATTTTTGAAAAAATAAAGTGATAAAAAATGGAAAATAAAATTAAAACTTGTTTTATTTACAATGTCCAATATTATTCCTACCGTGGTACAATTGTTCCTATTTAAACGAGGTTTAACTAATCAATGATTTTAATAGCATTATAAAAATGATAAAATTTTAAATACAATAGTTTAAATGAAGGGTATAATTGGACATAAAATTGGCTAAACCAAAATGTAGTATCCCCTTTTATATTATGTATATATAGATAAAACACAAAAAATTGTTCACTTCATTAATCTCTTATCGTTATCAAATAAAGTTAATATAAATTTTAGAAAATGAAAATAAAAAATATTTTCACAAAATAAGTAAACCTTTAATATTATTAATTTTTTACTCTTATTTCATAATGGATGTTAGGTGGGAAAGGTAACCTCTTACCTAAACTTGCCTATTGGCGAAGTTCACTCAGAGTATATATGGTTAGTTTACATCTAATCCCGACGAAGGAGATTATTAGTTTCACATAGACATGATAACCATACGATACATGAAAAATAGAAATAGTAGAATGTTCAAGATGATTTCTCAATATTTTCCACTTGTACTCACCCATTCTTGACCGCTCTTTATATATCTCTTTTCTGCCTTGAGAATGGAAAAATGGTATGAAACCAAATAAAGAGAGTGTCTTTCGTAATGATTTTGTAAGTGGGAAATCATTTAGTCACTCATCCAGACACTTAGTGGTTCAACTATATTTTGAAGCAATTGGCAAATGTTAAATCACATTTTTTTTATCTCCTTAAATTGATAAGTGTTGTCAAAATCATGTTCATCTCTTGCTGCCTCACAATTTTAGTTTATTCAGATGAGAAGATTCTTGATGCCTTAACCACCTTGCAACTTAGACTAGCCCGCAAAGCATGTTTGCTCGCCTCAAAAGGTTAATTTTTTTTTTGCTTAGATGCCTCACAAGCTGTCATGATCTGCCTTGCACTTTTGCATTATTGGATATTTGCAGTTGTATAAACCAAAAGCATATGGCAAGTAAAATGAAACCCAGGGCGGGCATGTTTGACTCTTCAGTTATCTATATAAGCTAAACATTGCAAGGGTTCAAATGTTTTACTAAGAAACGAAAATTAAGTGAGATTTGAAGATTGAAGGCGGTGATTTTCACCCTTGAAAGCCAGGTTGAAGATTTCTATTATCATATTTAGATGTATGATTTTCTAAACTCCTTTTCAATATCTCTTATTGTTGTGAGTAGCTAAATTTCAATAGATTAGAATGGTAGATTAACGTCTTTAGATCGACTTGAGCCAAGTAACTTATGAGTTCTAATTTATGCAATTAATATATATATATATATATATATATATATATATATTATTATTTACTTATTCTTGTATTTAATATTTTTCTTTGTCTGGACAATATTGAATTGAACTTAAGAAACAAATCAATACTGACTCTAGGTTTCGTAACCGAATCTATAATAAGTGTTCACTAGATGTTCGTTCATTTTTTATTTAATTAGTTCACTTGAGAGATTCAGGCTTAGTATTAGATAAACGGGACCTTGAGTCAAAGAATTGGTCTTGACCTATTTTGTTAAATTATCGTGATCATATGGTAATCAATTGTTATGGTTAGAATATCTACTGCAAAGTAGTGGGAAAGAGGAGATTAGAAGATCCTAATCGTTTTTTATATATCATAAACAGTCTCCATAAATTTACTTTTGAATTTTCAAACCCAAATCCTATGCAAACCCCTTATTTTATCTCCTAAGTTAAACCATAATTGTTAAGTTTTTTTTGTTAGTAACAATCATTGTGGAGATAATCTTATTTATCACTATTATTGGTTGCGCAATTTTCACCACACTTGTCAAATATTTATCATTACGTACATAACAATAATCAAGAAAGTCTGTCTTAGTTTGTATTATGTTTGTTCTCTATTAGCCTTTCTCGTCTTTTTTAGATACTATGTTATGAGAACAAGAACTATATATACCCAGTTTTCAACCATCATCAATTGATCATTGCCTCACACATCATCCTCTGACCTAATTTTGAGCTATGGGGAAGATCGAACAAAATCTTTTTTCACGGATCAATTGTACTCTTTCTCCAAACATTGCACAAGGCACTTTTTGTATCGAAATAAAGTATGAACACTATTCAATACACATTGTTAATCATTCTCTTGTTGAGTTGAGACATTATGTATCATTATGTCTTTACATGCAATATATTTGATTCTCCGTTGCGCAAACTTACTACTCAATCAATAGAGAATGAGATGACTGTTTATTCGAAGTCCAACAATTCATGCTTCCATATAGTAACCAAGAGTGTTTTTTAACTCATATGCGCGAAATATTATTTAATTTTCTCTCGCATTTGACTATGTCACATAGTAAGAAAAAAGTAAGTAACGATTCCAAACATTTCTAATCATGTTTTTTGAAAGTAAACTTTCTATATCGTCAACGCACATTCAAACAAAAGCTGCAACTAACTATTTAAAATGCATTGCACATCACCCTCTTTTCACTGTATTTTCAAAATCACATAAAGGTACACAATTTTCAAATTTTCTACTATTATTGAAATATTCTATAATATGTATCTGCGATAACATTTTTAAAATTTCATCAATTGGTATAAAGCCACTAAAACATATAACCTAAGCAACAAAAACAATTGTGTTCATCTTTCATCATCGAAGGTGTCACAATTAAAATCATAAAACAAGGACATGATCTCTCATATAATTTTGTGTTTCATCATACTTAACAAAGAAATGATATTTGTATAATCATTTTTTAGACAACTTTTAGGATAACTTTTTATTCTCTCTTCTTTTAGAACAAAAAACAAGATAAAGAGGGAAGAGAGAGAAAGAAAGAGAGTATAATGTGAGTACGAAAGAGAAGTTCATCATAAAACTTGTCTATAAATAATTGTACAAATATCATTTTTCAACTCAATATATATCATAGGAGTATGGCAACCAACCAAGTTACCTTGACTCATTTATTTCTCAATAATGTAAATTATAATCTGCACGCTATTCTTCTTTAGGGCTCAACATACACATTGTTGATCATTTATTCATTTTCTTGTTGAGTTGAAATATTAAGTATCATTATGTCTTCATAGACAATATATCTGGTTCTCTGTAGCACACACTTACCACTCAATAAATAGAGAATAAGATCTCTTTTTCCTTTCTCAAACCCCAGTGGTCACAACTTTTCTTCTTTTTGATTTACTAAAGATGACTGATTTAGGGTCAATTTTGACCCATAATCACCCTATTGAATTGATTCTCTCTCTCTCTCTCTCTCTCTCTCTCTCTCTCTCTCTCTTAGTTAAATAAGTGATTTTTCACATATTTTCGGTTTTCTTTCATTTATTTTGTGATTTCGTTGTCTAGAACGACTTTCTTTATTTTGATTTTCCGTCTTTGTGCGGTGTGTTTTTGATTTCCCGTCTTAGTGCAGTGTTTATTTGATTCAGGTTGAGAGATTATCTTTTGATCAAGTGCAAATTCAATCAATGACTTTTGCGTCATCAACGTTGCAGATCCGAAAACATGAGTATTTCGGTGATTGAATATAGTCATATTTGCAGGCATATGTACTCTCCCTCTTTATGCTATTAACATGGATGTTGCGAGTTTGTTCACATATTTATCCTTTTTGTTTTTAGCGATTTTAAATTTGTATTGTATCGTTGTACTATATCCATTTGAATTAATGAATAAACATCGTTTATTTTTGTCAAAAAATAAAAATAAAATAGAGAATAAGATAACTATCTACTCGAAACCTGGAACAACTCACGCTTCTATATAATAACTACGTTTTTTTTTTGTTATCTCATATATGCGAGATAGTAATTAATTTTCTCTCGCATTTCACTATATCATATAATAAGGAAAAGGTAGGTCGCGAGATGTTTGGAAGTAAACTTTTCATATTAGTCACGGCAGTTCATACAAAAGTTGCAACTAATCGTTTTAAAT
>Ga0315915_1002584_pt1 | contig 22874 bp, 15 predicted proteins | sample MpolbnodulesMG_FD_207738 | JGI IMG/M metagenome (GOLD analysis project Ga0315915, IMG submission 207738) | Medicago polymorpha root nodule microbial communities from Los Angeles, California, United States - branched nodules | ecosystem: Host-associated > Plants > Roots > Nodule | place: USA...
TCAGCAACCAAGATCTTTTGCTCAAACAATGCTTTCTTCAGCTCTTTGTTTTCCTTTTCCAAGACAGGATCATCTTTCAACTTCTTAAGAATAGGAGCATCTGAAGTCTGAATTTTCAGCTTAGTCAACCACCTGAAGTCTAGGTTTTCAGAATGCACACTAGAGGAGATAATGCTTGAAGCATCCAGATACATAGGTGTGTCTGATAGGTACAGCCTACTTCTCTCTAGACTTTTGTTGAACTTTACTTCTTCCATGTTCACAGTTACTCCTTTGAACCATTGTTGAAGATCAAGCAAAGCTTTGTCATGAGCTTCCAAGGACAACTTCTGAAGTTCACACATCATGTATTCAACTATGTTCCTTAGACTTGTCCATTCATCTACATAAATTTTCTCATGGACAAAGTTATTCCTGGTCTTCACCAATTTGTTCAGATCCTGGAAAATACTCTCACATACCTCTTTTAATATAATAGAATCTAGTAAAAGGGTAGGTGGGGCATTGATATCTGGGAGATGAGTAAGGTTTGAGGAAGAAGGTTCCGAAGAAATGATGGTTAAAGTATTGCTTTCAATAGTAATGGTTTGGTTAGGGACAAAAAGGTAATTTTCAATATGGTTCTGCACACTTGAACAAATATTAGCATATCCAATTGATAATTTTTAATACCTTGTTGTCATCAAAACTCAAAGGGTAATGTTAAACAAATTTTGTTCCAACACATTAATCAACAACAACATTATCATTGTCACTAAGTTAAGCAAAATTCTCAAAGTAATCAATTCAACACATATCAACAATGAAAATTAAGCATCGACAACAAGTTTTCAACAACTTTCACATACCTAATTTCACCACTTAATTATGAGCATGAAAATTAACATCTAAAATAATCAATTTCATAATTCATTCAAAACAAATGTGACTCATAAGTGAAAAACAAGATTATAGCTTATTAAGTAGAACAAACTTATTCCCCTTACCTTATTTTCTTTAAGCTTAAGCTAATCTGCAAGAATCTTCACTCTCCTCTTTGAATCCTAACTTTCTCTTCACTTTTCTCCAAGTGGGTCTTCCTCTTTCTCTTCTATTCTTCTTTTCTCCCTCAATTCTCTTTACCCTCTCTTTTTATGAGAATGTGTGAATGAATGACTAAACCCTAATTTTCCCTCATAAGTTCTCTATATATACTCCAATAATGGGTTAGGGTAACTCTACTCATAATGAGCCTCAAAACTCTTACCACTTAATTCTAAAAAGTTACTACACACTTAACTCACTAAATCATCTCATTAATTACAATCTCAAAATAATTATTTCAAGTTACTTCTAACTTAATAAAATAACTATTCACACTAAAACTCTAAAATATTATATATTATAACATTACTAGTTTACCCTCGCTCCTCAAATGACCAAAATAATCTTAGTCCTGAAAATGACTAAAATACCCTTCTAGCCTCAAAATCAACTAATCCCAAGTCAAACACACAAACAAGCAAGTAAACACATATAATAAATAAGTAAAATAATTTTAACGAAAAACAGGTTGTTACAATATGTTTTTATAGACTTAATCTATTGATATTTTTCGAAGTCCTTTAATCTTGTAGATATGAGTTGATAGATTGGTTAAGTAATTATTATAATGATATGGTTGGATTTAAGTGGTGATAATTGAGAATAATATTAAATTCTAACTTTTATGTTATATGGATGCGTGTCTTATGAAATTTTGTGTTTGATGTGTGGATCTTTAGTGAAACTTTTTAGTTGTGTTATAATAAAATTAACGTGAGTTAGTGTTTCAAATATTATATAATATAAGATATTTAAGTGAGAATTAAATCCATTTTCCTATGAGCTCTTAATTTCGAGGGCAAAATTCTTTTAAGGGGAGTAGAGTTGTCACACCCTAAAATTTCCAAAATATAATTTCCATATATATATAATGTTCCATCATCACCTAATTTTTATGTTCAATTTTGAAACAAATTAATGGTTATTTTGTTTGTATTGTTCTTGTGTGATTTGCCTTTCTATATGTGATTCATTATCCATGGTTTTTTTTTTGTTATCGTTTTCAGATTGTGAAAATTCGGGAAAAAAAACTAAAAATAGGAAAGTGGGTAAGGATGTAAAAGATGGTGAGATTTCTGATACTGCTTCACTAGAAGAGATTAATGAATATGAGTTTAATAAGGTTGACGATGATAATGGGAACAATAGTGATGTAAAGGTGAATACCAATATGTAATAAAAAAAAGGTGAATAACAATGATAAGGCTAAAACTGATGGTGATTGTGGTGGTGATTCTAGGATTTGTGGTGAATAATAATAGCGTTTGTGTTGATGAGGAAAAGATAATCTGAGTTGATAAGACGAGGATTGTATTATTTTTTGTTGGTTTGCTTTTCTAAAGAGAGGGTAAGATGATAAGGTTAATGAGGAAGCAGATGAAGTTTATGGAAAAATCATAATTTTTTTTTAATGATTTAGTCTTATCATGTCAGCATTTAACCGTCACATAAGTCTGATTCAACAAAGTTGGATGAAAAAGACGTTGCAAACTTTATATAATTTGAAGGATCTATTTGAATTTAAAGGTTAAAATTAGCACGGTTGTTTGTGAAACTTAAGGATATACATAGCTAACTGGCCTTAAAAATATACTCACTCCGTTTCTATATCTAAACACCTTTTACATTTTTCACATTTTTTAAGGAAAGTTGTTAGTGCAATTAATGTGTCTATTTTATGTGTTAATATTACCAAATTGTCATTTGTTTGTATATATATTAAATTTGACTTTTTATATTTCAAGACAAATTAGTATTATTAATTAGGGGTATGATTAGGAAAAAATAATAAATGCATCTAATAATTTGAAAAGGGATTTACATATAGGAAGTGGTGTTCGTGGGTGGGTTTGGGTTGGGTTTGGCCAAACCCAAAACCAAACCAAATAGGGTACTCCGGTTTGGGTGAGGTAAAATACCCACCGGTTATACTATTGGGTGAGTTTGGGTAAACCCACTAATTTTTGGGTTAGGTTGGATTGGGTAATGGATTACCCAACTTATTTTTCTATTTTTTTAATATTAAATGACTAAATGACAAGTCCTCGTAATTTTGTTTTAAAATAATACTCTACTTTTTAATTTTCTTAAAAACATTGTTTAGCTTATTTTATTATAATTTTATGCGTCATAGAACATCAAATAATAAAGTTCATCATAAAGTACTTTGCAACAAACTAAAGTTGCATGACATAAAATTGCATTAGTATCAAAATAACCAAAAAGTGCAACATATTAATTTCTAACTCTAGTATATTTTGATTTTCAATATATAGGGTACAATGTGTATGTTTTGAAAATATAACTTTCTTCTATCCTATAAAAATAAAGATAAAAAATATTAACATTATTGGGTAAGTGAGTTTTTTGGGTTTGAGTCTGGTTTTACCCGAAACCCATTTATTTTCATGGGTTTTCCATTTTCAGAAACCATACCCACCCAATTACCCAACACAACCCATTTTTTTGGGTTTTTTGGATGGGTTTGTCCGGGTTTCATGGGTTGACCCAACCCATGAACACCCATACATATAGGGACAAAAATAAAGTCAAATAGGTGCTTAGATATAGGAACAGCCAGAGTAAGAAAAAACATCTAAAAAATACACCAAATATTTTCATTTTTTTTTTAACAATAAATATATCTATTTATTTTCTAAAAAAAAAACAATATATCTATTTATTTGTTATTTGTTGATTAATTAATTGTCCGGTTCAATCACAGTGAACCGGTTAAAGTATGAACCTGATGTGTTCTTTGTCTCTCACTTCTTCCTTGAAAAGCTAACAAGAGGCCGAAGAAATAAAACAGAAATTTGAAGTGGGAGCAGCGAAGAACACACACAAACAAACATATGGATCTTCTGCGCAACGCTTATTCAAATTCTTCAGATGAAGATGAAGAAGAAAAACCCAAACGACTGAAATCATCTCACACTTCTCATTCTCTGATTCTTCCAGGTAGCTACGTTTCTAAACGACAACGCGCCGCATCATCTCTTCCTCATCACTCTGTTGTTCCCATTTCATCATCACCGTCTTCATTCACACTCTCTGGTACTCTTCGTTCACTCTTTTATATCCATGTTTTTTTTTAATTATATTATATTGAAATTCATCAAATTCAATCACCAACCTTGCTCAAGGATTAGTTTTTGCGAGGAAAAATACTTTATTAGGACACGAATTAAACCCTTCTTTATTTTTTTTGTATATCGGCATTGTACATATGAACATATGAACATACTTTATAAGAGAATATAGAATACTGACATTTGCCATTAAATACAATAAATGCTGGTACTAAGTAGGTAGCTCGATTGCTGAGCTACGAGACACCCATAGGGTGTGTTTGATCTGCAAAACAGTAAGTTCTGGACATAACAACACAAGACTGAACAACACAACACAAGGCGGAGCACAAAATTTTAGGCCTAAGTGCATTTTTGACACCTTAACCTAAAAAGTTACGATTTTGGCCCCCGAACAAAAAAAAAAAGCAATTTTGGCCCCTTTCGTCCCAAAATTGCTGAGAAGACGCCACGTGTCCCAATACAGGTGACATAATCGCAACTTTTTGTAAAGACAAAGGGTCAAAAGAGCGTATTTCTCTAAACATAGGGTCACTTTTGCCATTTTTTTAAAAGGGGGCCAAAATCGCTACTCTTGCAAACTTAGGGGATCAATAGCACGTTTAAGCCAAAATTTTATGATATTGAATCATTTTTGGTTTTATATGTTTTTTTTGGACAAAAGACTATTTTGGTATTTTAGACAATTTGTACGTGGGACAAAAAGTTGTGTTTAGTGAGGGACAGGAATTTTAGTTTTTGTCCTGTCCCTTGCTTCAAGTTTGTCCTGTCCCTGAACAGTTTTACAAATCAAACACTTTACAACTGAAGTTGTCATGTCCTGTCCTTTGTTTTTTTAGCATATCCTATAGTGTTTTAAACACGAGATCTATGGTTCGAACCTTTGCAACTAACTAACATAACCACAAACATTCTAACATCTGTCTATAAAAAATACAATAAATGCTAGTTGCTATGATGTGTTGATTCAAATCCTAATCTTTGATTCTAATCTTTGTAATAAATATATGAATTTGATTTTAACATATATAATTTATAAATGTTTTGACAAATGGTCAATGACGTCAACATTTTTACAGCTCTGCAACCACATCGCGACCACAGTTGCATTACATTAACAGTATTTAACAGCAATCTCGCATTTTTTTTTACTTCTGATATCAGTATCCAGGTGACCCGTTTGTTTTTGGAAGCCTTTGTGGGTGAATTCTGACCTTGTTGGCAATACGACCGTTTCTGCTTTATTTATTAAGATTCATTGTGTCATTTCACTTGCTAAAAATCCTATTTTCTTTGTATCATGACTGTGTCTGTGATATTCTGGCTTTGCAACCAAAATTAGCCATCTTGTTCTCTATTTTTGCGACCGAAGTCACTTTGCTGCAGTGCACTGTTTCTTTGACTAGAACGCATCCTTTTCCATGCACTGTTTTGTGACCAAAATCCTCTTCTGTTGTACATTATATTTGCTACTGAGTTCTGTCGTTTTGTGCTCTGTTTCTTGTGGCCTGAAGCCCCTACCAGTGTACTGTTTTTGTTGTTGAGTTTTGTTGTTGAGTTCTTCACTTTTTCATTAGAATGTCTTGATCCACTGCTGATATTTCTTATTTAAGCAAATCTTGCTTAAGATGTTTCATGACTTATGAAATTACGAGTTATTGGTTATTTAAGGCATCAATTACTAATTTCATTATAGTTATGACTAAGTTTCCTTGATTATTTGAATCTAAAGGTTTAATTTCACGTTGACCTTGATATTATTTGAGTTTTCATGTTACGATTTCACGTTTTACGATTTTACTTCCAGTTTTTTATTCTGCGTGAAATCTCAATCTTAACTACCTTGACCTTGATATTATTTCATACTTTTTCCTAATATTACAACTCAAATTTATAGAATATTATAATTCATCATTTTCCCTCTTTCCAAATTTCCCTTTGCTGCCTAAAATCCCCTCTTCTCCTCTCACTGGCTGAAGTCAATAAAACATGAGAATAGTGTTGTCAAATATCGGCTATGGCGGATATCAGTGGCGGGTTTTTGGATTTACGCCATTGCCAATTTTTTGAAGAATGGCGGTGCCACGGGGCCATACTCGGATATGGTGGCACCAAATGTCGGCCGGTATGGCAGGTTTAGGGCTCTCTGCTTTGGTCCACCATCGACAACATTGTGAGAAGAAGCAGAAAAGCTAACTTGGCGTATTCAGACACTTTCACGCAGTCATTTAATTATCCCGGTCATTTCAAAATACAGTGGCTGCTACTAATACACATATCTGATGGAGACAAAATACAGTGGTTGCCACTAATTCAGATATCTGATGTTTTATGTACCCATGCAATATGGGTATGTTTCCATGTTTTATGTACCCATGCATCACAGCTGCTCCTCCGGGCTTATCTTCATTATGTTTTCATTGTACATACTATATATACTTTGGGAAGCCTTCAACTTAGTTTGAACGAAACTTATATTTAAGTTAATTAGAAACAGCGGAATAAAAGACAATGATGGTGATTTGCCTTTTTCTTCAATAGATACCATACAAATGTTTTATTCAATGAGTATTATATAAACGATTTCAGTGACTCCCCCTAACCTGATAGTAACTTGACGTTGAGATCCATAGGAGTGTCACTAGGTGGCAATCAAGCAAGCTAGTTTCCTCAAGTATATAAAGAGCGTATTTTTGTTGAGTACTAGCTATACTAGTCTTAGTCTGAGCAACTTCAATTCCTAAAACATATTTAAGCAGCCCAAATCGTTAGTTTGGAAGTGTAGAGACAAACATTGTTTCAACTAATGGATGCCAACTTTATTATTACCGGTGATGATGATGTCATCGGCATAGACAAGCAGGAAGAGGCAAGTGGTTGCTGAAGAATGCAAGAAGATAGAATAATTAGCATCATTTCTAGAGTCATGCCTTACTCAATGGAGGCCACGTCCACCATCCGCTCCTCAAGACTCGTATCCTACCTTGCTCTCATACCATGTAACTTCTGCCAATTCTGTGTCTTGAAGATCACAAAACATGTATTTAATATGGTGTTACAATAAATGCAGTGTTGATGCATTATCCCACGATATTAGGAAGGCCATAAATCTAGCCAAATGCGTGGATGAGTTGATGAGGATATATGTCTTCTTTACTGCTCTTTCAAGAATAGGTGTTTCTGTATTGGGATTGGCCTAACCCAGGCGAAGGATTTTGTATCCTGAATGGGGCCCATTAGAGCAGCTCCTTTGGGTTTAGACAATCAAGATATATATGGTTCTAAAGGTTCCATATGATGATATATGATAGAACATTATGGTGTCGTTTGGTCCATTTAACCGACCCTGTGGGATACGACTTGGTTGTTGTTGCTGTGCAATAAATACATCAAGTGCTTAATGAATTAGCACTAAACCTAGGAAGTTGTAGACTCTAGAAATATTAACAAACAATCTGGGAAGTAGTACAATTAAAGAAATATCTACAGATTTACGTAATTCTAATGGTATTATGTAAAAGACCAATAATTTACTGTCTTTGATAGAACTTCGGGCACAAGATTGAAAGATGTGTATGCAAAGAAGTTAGAGTAGTTAGTTGTAAAATTAGTTAGGTGGTTAACTTAAACAGTAGTATTGAAGGGAAAACCGTAGTTGTAAAGGGTGTGAACAGAAAACCGTAGGAAGGAGAATAATCCTTTTCTCAACATGTAAAAAGGAAAACCCGAGGCACACATTTTTAGAGCAATAGATGTTGGGGTATTTATGGCAGGGGAATTGGGTACAGTAAAATGCATTGTTGATGCATGATCCCACGATGTCAGGAAGGCCATAAATCTGGCCAAGTGCTTGTGTGAGCTAATAAGGACCTGTGTACTTCTCAATCTTCCAAGAATAAGAGTTTCTGCATTGGGAACGGACTGCAAGTTTTTGGCATAATCCATGTGAAGGATTTTGTATACTAAATGGGGCCCATAGGAGCAGCTCCTTTGGTTTTAAACAGTCTAGGTTAACACCCAACCTGATTCAAGGATAGTAATCTTGGGGCCCAGTCAGGAGTGCCTTTTTGTTAGGAACCAAAGAATTAAATTCCAAAGAAATAACAATTTTATTAATAAATAGGATAGGATATGAGATAATATCTCCTCAAGGGTTTCCCCTTCACAATTGAGAATCTCTAACTAATCCAAATAACAAAGTAACTAACTTCTTTAACTACTTAACTACTGTAATATCTATTATTCTATATCCTAACACTTTGTCCCAGCCAATCATTTAGATTAGAGTGTGTAGATTGTCCAGAGTCACAAGTGAGTAGCAACATAGGCGTGTGATCAGAAATTAGAAAGATTTCTCAAGCATGAGGAATCCCTAATTTTCAACTACAGAAATTGGACATGGACCCAGGACATGAGAATGAAAGATGTGGAGGTAAAGCAGTTAGTGTAGGTATAGAATTTGTTGGAGTGATGGTGTTAGTTAGGTGTCCATAAGAAACTAGTTAAGGAATCTGTTAGGTGGTCAACTTATATAGGGAAGTGGATGAAGATTCATGTTCAACAGTTAGTAATTTGAGCATTAGCTAAATTGTAAATGAGGAAACCCTTTGAAGGAGATTTCTCTCTCCTTCTGTTAGTTGTTATTCAGTTTACCATACTGAAGTGCTCTTTGTCTTACTCTCTTTTTTATGTTCTCTGAAATATGAGATTCTGTTCGTCACCGTTTCTTCAAAAACTTGGCAGTGATTGAGAGAGTGAAGTCTAAGACTTAAGGGGAAGAGGAGGGGTATAATGTTTGGTCATTTGTCTTTTATTCTTATTACACTTGGGTACGTTATGCTTTAGTAACTATCAAAAGGATAATAAAAAACAAACAATACATGCCCCGATTGGATTAACTTCTAGCCTATGGGAGCTTCTCAATTAAAATAAATATTTGGTTCCTTCTGAAAAAGCTTTTTTTGTTCCTGTAGATGTTTATGGAGAACAGGAGAAGTAAAATGATATTACTTTAAAGAAATTGAAATGCAGAAGATATTTCAATTGATATGAGAAGTTGTTTTAAAACCTAATAGCCATTCCAATATCCTTTTTTTTTTTAAGAAAGCCATTGCAATATCTTAAAATTATGTTTTCCAAGTGCTGGAAGAGTTTATCCATTTTAGCTCATAATTTGTTATAACAATATAAGAAGTAAACCATACGAGCTTTGACCTTTGGATAATAAACACAATTTTATTTCACAATTTTTATCTGCATTCCTTGGCATATATTCCACTCATGGTTCTGTCTACTTATTATATTTAGTGGTCTACTTATTATATTTAGTGAAAGTATTAAAGTGAACTGAATAAATGGAAAACAAGGTAATTTATAGCAAAGAGTCCATAAGACCCCTTGCCTTATATATAGTTTCCTTTGGCATGGCTTTATCTTAGTAAAAATTCTAGTTCCCAATTCATGGACCTCTATTTGTATTTAGTGTGGAAGGTTAATAGAAAAATAGCAGCATGAGTTTTGATGCATGCGGTAGCAACGTTTCTTTCTTCCCTCATTTCTCTATTGAACTTTAAACCATTGACAGCGACAACTACTCTGACCTTTTTCTTGTTCATAAATATAGGGAGTATCTCGGAGGCTGATGTATCCCATAACATTTTAGCATTGTTGAAAAGTAAATCAAAGGGTCACCAAAACCTGAACTCGGTGTTTGAAAAGCTGTCTGCAGCCCTATCTGGACATACAAAAGCTGTCAATGCTATACATTGGTCATCGACTAATGGTAATTTCTCTTCGTTGACAAACTGTTTCTCTTGTTTGTGATATAACTTTTAGGAAATAATGGTCAAATTAGTATTATATTTTTTGTTCAAAAATGTATTTATTCATAGCTATAATAAATATAAAGTCAAAATATTTAAAGAAAGTCACACACCCACACATGAAGGAGAGGATAGACCAGAGCAAGAGAGATATCCTTGCTGTATATGTTATTAGTAATGATCTGTTGATTGTAGTTACCTTGCAGCTCACCTCCTTGCATCTGCTGGGATGGACAATTTGGTTTGCATATGGAACGTATGGAGCAGAGATAAGAAGAAAGCATGTGTGCTAAACTTCCACAATGCAGCAGTGAAAGATGTAAAATGGTCTCAACAAGGGAACTTCTTGCTTTCTTGTGGATATGATTGCGCATCAAGGTTGGTTGATGTTGAAAAGGGGATGGAAACTCAGGTTTTCAAAGAAGATCAAATGGCTGGAGTTGTAAAGTTCCACCCAGATAATTCAAATATCTTCCTTTCTGGGGGATCAAAGGGGCAAATCAAACTATGGGATATCAGAACTAGCAAAGTTGTGCATAACTATAATCGAAATTTAGGTTCTATTCTAGATGTTGAGTTTACAAAAAATGGGAAGCAATTCATTTCTTCTAGTGACGTATCTGGGAGCAATATCAGTGAGAATTCTATTATCGTTTGGGATGTTTCAAGACAAGTACCGTTGTCTAATCAGGTACGATAGCTCTAATGCTGTTTTATAGTTCACGGTTCCCCTATTCTCTGCAATTTGATGTGAAAGTTGCTTATCATTAGTTTTGACTGTGTTGCTGATATTGATTACAACTATTTTGGAAAAATAAATCGTTCTAGAGGGAATTGAATAATGCAAATAGTCTAGTAAAAATCATCATAGGGATCTTGTTCTAATCATGATTTTAAAAATTAAAACCAGATTAATAATTGAACCTGTGAGGAGGAGCCTTGGCGAAACAGTAAAGTGGTTGCGCTGAAAAGTCATGGGTTCAAGTCCTGGAAACAGCCTGTGTAAAAGGACAGGGTAAGGCTGCATACAATACACCAAAATGGTGGGACCCCATCCCGAACCCCTATGTATGCGAGAGCTGTAGTGCACCGGGCTGCTCTTTAATAACTGAACCTGTAAATTGACTCATTCAAAATTTAGTGGTCCTGAATTGCGGTTGCATTAAATTAATCTTTAATATATGAATTCATTTATTAGCCGATCCCTCTTAATGGAATAAGATTTGGTTGTTGTTGTAAATGAGTTCATTTATTACGTTGTTTTGAATTTTAATACTTTTTACTATAATTAAGAAGTTTGGGATCCCCTTATTAAATAAGAGCATTTGAGCATATTGTTTAGCCTGAGTCTATGATTGGTTGTATTGAAATCTCTCCTTAAATAACATAAATATTTCCAGAATGTTTTCTTTGTTGTTTTGGTTTTGAACTTATGATAGGGTAGAAACAATCTTACATATGAGGGTAACTATTATTAATAGCGGTCTTCTTGACTCCTCCAAAAATATAGTTCATTTTATTGTGCAAGACACATCAAGTAACATCTCATTTTAGCCTCTCAACATCAAATTACTCAGCTTCATATTGTATGATATCCCCTGCATCTCCCCATGAGTTAATGTTGATGGCTCTCATAATACCACTATTCACTCATCGACTTGTAGTGATTTAATCCGTGATTATTTTGGCAACACTATCAAAGGATTTCATTATAATATTGGAACCTCTACGGCTGTTTTTGTTGAGTTTTAGGGCTTTAACTTGGGTCTTGAGTTTGCTAGTAATCAAGGTATTACTTCTCTTCTTGTAGAATGTGTTTTTTAAACATTTATTCAGATTGTTTCATGCACTTCCACTCATATTATGACCCTCAACTCCTTTTACTCGACATTCTTTGTTTTATTCATCTTTTAGATGGAATGTCTCACTTACTTGATTTCCTTATCAACTTCAATCACGATGGTTCCTTCTCTTAAAAGATTTTTTAATCTCCTTATTCTTCATTAACTCTTACTTGAGTTTAATGTAATGAGATGTGTCCCTAAATTAATTCTCTAATATTTTGTAATTTCCTTAAAATGAGTCCTTGTAAGTATTTATAACATTAGTAATGAAATTCTCTATTTACTTCCACACAAAAAAATTAGAGGATATTCTTACCAACAAAAAATCATTCGTGTCGTGACGAAGCGTAGCCAAGACGCAGCAGATTATGTGACCAAAGCTGTCTACCATTATTGCATTATACGTAATTGCAACTAGCCACATGCCACCCCATTTTTTTCTTATTATATATTTTTTTCTCCATAAATAGCCAATTAAATAATATAAGCAATGATTTTCAAATCGTTGGTAGATTGATGTGAGTGCCTAACTAGATTCAGGGTGTAGAAGACAAGGCAACAAATAAAGGAGTGAGTAGACTTTTTTATTTTATAGATAATTCCCTTTTAATAAATTTATCAAAATATCAGGAGATTGTTATCCACAATTATATTTTTTGCAGTAAGGATATTGTTTTTTAAGTAAGATTTTTATTTGATTCAAGAGACATGTGAATGAAAAAACTAAAGTAAAAAGTGCTCCCCCCCTTTCTTGAACTTATACTGTCTTCCGACATTTTCGGTCTCTAATTATAAAAGTTTTTTTAGTGGAATTATAAACCTTTTGAAATTTTTTATTTATTTTTTAAATATGTGATCTTAACAAAATAAGATAAGCATAAGAAGAACGGATCAAAAACACCCAATGCCACAAGGCCCCAATACAGACGCACCAACAAGTCGCTAACACTATCCACATATAATAGATTCTATTTTCCGTTCGTAATAGAAACATGTATGACGAGAATGTCGTCTTAAAAACCACTTTCATATGGTGAATTTGATCCTATCAACCAAATGCCGAGAGGAAACTTTATTCAAAAAGATGTAGTAAAACAATATACTGTAGTACATATGAGTTAGCATCATTGACAACCGACAAGTTGAAGAAAAATCATGATACATATATTTTGATATGAAGGCTTGAAAAGACATGAAAAGAAACCTAGTCAATTTAAACTTATTAGACATTTGTGGTGTAAAAGTAAGATAATGGTAAATGCCTAATGATAAGTGCCTTTCCAACAGAAATAACTTTGGCAGTAGCTTTCGTTGTATAACATGTATATGACGACTCTGCCAAACTTAACACAGCCATAGCTTTTTCAACAACATATCATGTATTTGAGGCCACATTGTTTTTTCGGTGTGGTACCTCTAGAAAAGAATAAAATTAGTTATGCGGTATGTACGGAAATGACTACATGATAAAACCTAAAAATATTATAAAAAGTTACTGCAATACAATTGTAAAAGTATTTTAAGGGACATGTTGAGAAATAAAAGATTAGTAATGAAAATAATAATTTTCAAACACAAAGGTTGAGTTAATTTTTTTATTTTGATTCTTAGCATGTATACAGAATACGATTGGCATTTGTTAGAAATTTTAGTTGGTACAAATGGCTTAATTTAATCATCATTTGGAAATGCAATTATCACCTCGGATTGTTTTTTTTTTGGGATCACCTCGGATTGTTAGTTCCATCCGATTTCTATATTATTGAATATTTTGGACTTGTGTTAGGATTTTCTACAACAGCTCACAGCTGCATGGTGTAACGACTCCTGAGACTATTAAATTTAGAGAGACAGACTTCTCTCACTAAATATAATGGTGGTCCCGTCCATAATTTTTAGTTCCATCCACAAAAGTGCTAAAACTTTTAGGTCGGATGCCGTGATCGAGACTTGAACCCCGATCCCTTCACTTATATGAGTTTCAATAATTTTTGAATGACGAGCCGCCTCAAACCTGGGAATCTAATACATTGGTCCCAATATTTGATTGTAACTATTATCAACTAAATAATCTAAATTAAAATATATGCAAATATTCTATTCCAAACTAAATAATCTATTGAAAAAATTAGTACGAAATTGTAAAAAATAATATTATTATCTGATTTGAAAACTATACAAACAATAATATGGAAAACTTGATATAACTTTGCTAATTTTAAGCATTAATGTTTTATGATGATAAAAATCCGAGCAAGCATTAGCTTATTTTTCTTTCCTTTTCAATTTCACAATAAACAATAATAAAACCATAACCTTTACCAAAAACCTCACCATATAATTCAATCGATGTAAATTACAATGTCGACTCAATGTAAATTACAATTTGTGCTCCGTATTCCACCACCAACACTCTCCAAATCTGACACTCATCCTCAGGGAAAAGGGATGGCAAAAAAAAAATATAAGACAAACGAGAAAAGAAACAACAAAAACCCACCAAAAAATTTCATGCACACAATGTACAACATACACAACAATGGCTAAGAATATATTCAAAACCCACAAATGTACTACCCAGTGAACCTGCTAATCGATAGCAGCATCAATTGATTTTCCTGTCCTTGCATGTGAGATTCGATTTGCATAAATGGTAACCAACTTCAACTGTGTGCTGCTTAGCCCTTCCAAATATGGCAGGAATGCTTTCCCAAGCATGATATAAATATCCACTAGACAGAAAACAACAGTCTGTTCCATCCACCATTAACATAAAATGAGAATAATCAAAGAGGCCAGTAACATAAATGGAGAAAAAGGATATGCAATCAACATTCCAACAATTATAAAGAAAGAAACAAGCGGGGAAGTATTAGAAACAAGCGGTGAAGTATTTCCATGCAAGTATTGTTCAATAATCCCAAGTTTCAAGTAGGGATGCTACTATAACAAAATAATATTTTAATTATGTGCCAAATATGCCACGGGCATTTAGGGTGTTTTCAGTTTGGCATTTGAAATCCCCAAACCATGCTAGTTTCTATAATAACCGACTTTCACTCAAACCATGGTTGCAAAACAATACACACCCCTAATCTCCAGTTGGATGACTTTGTCAGAAACAAAATACTACTTCACAATGTTCTCAGACTACAGAAATATTTACCACTTAATCTTCTTTAAATGTGTTAAGAGAAGGGCCATTAAGTAATAGATGCAAGCAAAAGACACCTCAAGTACCTTACGAATATCCGCACTCTGGTTTCCAAAAGCTTCAAACAATGCAGGAAGAAATGAGGGTAACTGAGCCATCAGTTCCTCCTGAGAGAGCCGCCCCACAATCTGAAGGGAAATAATACTCAGTTAAACAAGAATAATTTTGAGAAAATTTATATGCACAAATGTGTAACTCCGTATGTAGTATGGTTACAACGTGACACAAATTAGTTGAGGAAATGTTGGAAATATGCACATGTAAAATACAAAATAGTTTTGCTGATTGTTGTGATTTTGTTAGGATTGTTGAGTTAGTTAATAGGAGGAAGTTAGTTGATTAGTTTGTTAGGTGAGTGCTCTTTCTCTTTCAATCTCTCACTACATAAATAAGAAATCCTCCATTTGTTTGTAATCTTTATTCATTTGAACATGTTTTATACCATTACTCTAGGAATTCTTTCTTGCTCAAAGAAAGGACCCAAACAGCAAAACATTCCAACAGCATTGATTACTGTGCAGATGGTAAATATACATATGCAGACTGATTAGACACATGATTTACCAAAATTACATAGAAGCAAAACAGAAACATTTATGCACTTTACCTTAGTCAAGCAATTTATGCAAGTGACTAGAGTTTTCTCGTCCTCGGTAACCAGTAGAGGGATAATGACCTGAAAAATTTTAAGTTAACACAAACTTCTACTCCCTTTTTCAACAAAACCTTTTTAAAGAAGCAAAGAGGACCAAAAGGTAGAAAAATTAAGAGTTAAGAAATACGTACACTTAAACATCTGAATGGATCATTCTGAGATAAAACAATTGTCAGGCAGTGCTCCGCTTCGTTTGAGACCTGAAGAAAGGATGAAAAATCAGCCTTAGAAGAAAGAAAACTATGTACTAGACAAACTAGAACGGGATTAAGTTAAGTCAGTTACCTTGGGAACAGTATCCTTTGTAACATTAAGCAGCTTTTCAATTACAATCTCAACTGAATTTTCCATGGCATCTTTCTGGAAACAACAAACATAGATTAAACACTCTCTTAGCATATCCCGATATGCCCACAAAAGGAAAAATATGTGCAGTTTCAAGAACAGAAATAAGCTAGCATTAATCTGAACAAAAAAATGGCACAAAAGGAGTAAGAACCTGGTTTTTAAGCATTTCAACTATCAATGAAAGAGCAAGCTCTCTGATTGAGGAATCTGAATCATCCAGCACCTCAAGTACAACGGTCAAAATCTGATTGAAGTACTGCAATTATACCATGAAATAACCATCAAACCAAGAGAAATCCAAATATATTATCATAATGCATGCAGAACTTCTCTTTCTATTGATCGCACAACTCAAGAAAAATATAAAAAAAGAGAAATAAAAACCACTATTATATGCAACTAGAAATTTTATTTTGGAAAAGGTGTCTGAAAAGTAAAGATAAATAGCATCACATAATTCTAATATTAAACATGCCTGGATCCAAACAGAATGATCATTTGCTTCAGAAGCTTCAACTAACTGTAGAAGTGCAGTCCGCTTACTTGAAATAGTGCTTCCATCACCCCCACTGCATATCTACACAGACAAAAGCTATCTTTTTAGTCGTGAGAAAATCCAAAGTACACCTCAGTTAAAATATACTTATAGAATGACTATATATAAGCATACAGGCCAAATAAAGCCATCTCTGCTGATGAGGTTGAAACAAAAATGGGGCAACTTTCTATACATTTCTGCTGTGTTTTTTTTTAATGTTCTTAGAGGATACTTCACCCTCCCTCGTTATCTATTTGTCTCTCTTTGTAAACGAAATTTTGTTATTCCAAAGATAACAAATTAAAGATCTAATTCATGCTCTAGTAGTTGTGTAACTCACCATATGAAGAATTTGAGGAATACTGAGTCCTGTGTTTGTCATGTGGTTGACCTTGACGTCTTCAGCTAAGTGATGATTATGGTTCAATTCAGAAAGATGTTCAAAGCCTTCGGCAATATTTAAATGTTCTAATGACATCAGACCATTAACATCCACATCAGATGGCAGACCTTCAAAGTTCATGCTACTATCCACGTATCCAAGTCGGTCAGTTTGAAAGCCAAAGTTTTGATCCATTGAATCGACAGTGTAAGAAAGATCTTTGGCTTTTGAGCCAACAATATCACTATCACAATTAGTCTGAAGATTTTGATACAAATGTTCCTCAGTTTCATCCGAAGCTGGTTGGCCACGACTGGCTTTAATCAGGTTCGAATCATGGGAACTCCATTTCCTGCCACCATCACTATCTAGAGAACCACCAGAATACCTCCCAACGTAATGAGCTTTCCTAGACAAACCAGCATATCCCTCTTCAGAGGATGTTCCTACATTATCAGATGGATCATAGGAAGACTTGGTACGCCGCTCTTTCTTGTTCTGCAGATAGTTCATTAAGTCTACTTCAATGCGAGGGGTGCGCTGTTTAAGGGCTCGTCTCAAAGAATTTTGTTCATCAACTGACAAACTAAGAATAAAATTCAAAACTGCAGATGAATCGAAGTGAGAGTATACTGATATAATGCACGTAATAGCTGCTTCTTTAAGCTTTGTATTTTTATCGTGAACCAATGGGGCTAACTTGGCAAGCCATAATTTTAGGATGCCAATATTTGCAGCACCTTCTGGATTCATTGCATGCTTGTTAAAGGAACTGATTGCAAACTCAATAACAGCCAATTTAGCCTTTGGAGACCTTTGTTCGTCAAGAGAACGTAGCAATGCGGGCAAGAGGGAATCTATACTGTATGTTTTACCCACGGCCTCCAAAGTCGTAGAGCATGCTTGCCTAACAAGCTCTTTGGGATCAATTAAACGAGAAAACACATGAGGTAACATTCGTTCCATGTAACCCTCAAATGGCTTTCGGCATGTACGAATAATATCTGCAAGTGTGGAGAGAGCCGCATGTGCGATTTTATGATGGGGATCATCCAAGTGTTGAAAAAATAACTTCATTACCTTCTCAAAATTCTGGACTACTTCTTGAACTCCCTTTTGACCTTGCTCCAATAACGAGTGAAGGTAATTGAAGGCAGAAACCCTGGCAGACCAGTCAGAACCTGAACTAAGTCCTTCACTCAGGGCTTCATGAAGAGATGCCGTTCCATCTGCATAATTTGACATCTCTCCAATAGATAATTGACTATCATCAACACTCCTTCTCCTACCAGAAGACACGCGTGCAGCTACATTCTTTCTTAATAGTGGCCTCTGAAAATTAGGCACACAACTATTCTGTGAATCCCTAAAGTTTCCATCTTTATAAAGAGCATCCATATACTGCCTATCCACATTGGGGTTCATATACCGCCTAGTCTCCCGGATGTAACTGTTTTCATCAACAGAACTTCTTCCTTGTAATTTTTCATTAGTCCTTTTACTTGTGTATGATGAAAAATCTGATGAAGGCTCAATACCAACATTGCTACTATACGACAACTTGCCAGAATCTTTGGAAGCTTGAATTTGGGTGATTATATCAGACAAACCCATACCACCGTTCCGGATACTACCTCTATTGACGCCCAAACCAGATGACTCTGTTGTTAAAGGGGTGGTCAGATGATTAGAGGCTGAAACAGCAGCAGGGAATGGGGGATCACGAGATGAGGGAGGGTCAACTCCTGCACTAGGGGAAATAAGAGATAAATTTAGCCGCTCACAGAAAGTTTTAAAACAATAACACTAACATCATCAACCATTGAATGGCAACAAGCATTAATAGTGAGATAGAAATAAAATATATAACAGGTTGACTTATTTGGTACCTAGATCCAAACTTGAAGATCGCAGAGCAGATGAATTATGCTTATTCGACAAATCCAAACCTCTAAGCATGCTCTCAATAGCACTGACCTTCTGTTTGCTTGCATGCAGTACACTTTCTAAACTACGTTCTGTACCATTACCAAGTGACTTAGCTTGTGAAAGAAGAACACCAGAGGAGATAGAAGTCCCCGATGATAAACTAGAACTTCTGTCCATTGCAACAATAGCTGAAGTTCCATAACCAGATAGATTAGGAGTTGAAGCCTGACTAGAAGATGACATCGGTGCACTTCTATCACGAATGGAAGGCGATGCATGTCGCCTATGTTTGCCTCCATCTTCTTCATTTATTAACTGTGATTTGTATTAACTTCAAAAGATGACATAAGCAACCAAATAAAAGAACAACTTCAAATAAACACATACCCTTTGAATAGAAGGGTCAAAGGATGAAAATAGGCGACGGGAACGCTCCGGCCAAGTTTTTGCAAACATTCTGTAGCACATCCTTGCAGTCGACCGCACCTATCAAGTTTCACATTGTAATCATTTTCATGCACACATTCCTTGGCACCAACAATTTGGTCATATAAAAAAAATGCCATGCCAACAACCCAACTAATATGCTGACAAGCTTCTGTTTTAAACCAATAAAACCTTATATAGATGAAAAGAATAAGGTTCCCTAGGAAAAAGTGAAAGATTGCATATTAAATATAAAACAAACTGCATAATGCAGGAGAATTTTAGAAAATCTTATAGAGAACATTAAACACCGAAACAAAGTAATAAAATAAATATATAATTTGGAGTTTTGGATACCTTTTCTCAAGAATAAATAAGTAATAAAATTTTCATATGAAATGATGAATTAATGTACGTAGGAAATTCAGATGATTAAGTTACTGATCATGAGTACATAATGAACATGATAGCAGGTGAGTAGTGAGTTTTTCACAAAACACAATTCCATCTTGATGAAATCAATAAAAATCATGTCAATTGGATCCCTTTCAATCAAAGTTTGCATAGCAAATGATGAATTAATGGCATGAAAGTCAGATGATTTAATTTACGTCACCCGACTCCGTAAGGAATGTGATGGCAAGGAGTGGTGAGTTTTTCACAACACAACTCCCTCTTGGATACTGTTTTCTACGGATATGTTGGTCAATTGATCTTTACTCTTTAGTCATTGAATTTGCAAAGGAAGAACGTAAAACTGAACAAACTTTCTGAAACCATTTGAAAGACAGATAATCAAAATATAAGGGTATTCTACAGGAGTTTTCTCATGCAGAGTTTCATAATTTTAATTATTCCTTGCCACGCACGCATGGACAATAAGACACAAAGTGAACCAATAAATAACTTTGATTATGGCTTTTCACAATTTCAGCATAAATATTGCATGTCATGATATTTCAACAGAACAAAAAAGTAAATACAAGGAGTCGCTTTTGTTTTCAACATTCAACAACTTAACCAAGGATGCAACTGCATTGTGTGATGGAAAAGGACAAAGCAATGAAGAGTAGTCAACATTGCAATATGATAATGATGCACAATCTATATGTATAAAACATCAAATAGTCTACAACTATATAAGCTACCTCGCCCATTGCGTCCGAAACACAACACCTTATCATATCCTCGTATAAGTCAGCTGATCGTTGTATTTCTGGTGCATCAGGCCAATGTTCTAGTATCAAAAGAGCATAATCACAGCACCTACAATAAAAATGGTTTTATTTAAAACCAAAACGTTCACATTAATATCCCCAAGATTAGGTAATTCATACCTTGCACGAAGTATTGCACTGCGGTCACTTTTTGCACAATCAACTATCCGAGGAAGCACACGAGCAACTTTGCAATTGCGTAGCATCTGGAAAATAGAGGACAAATGTGAAAATACAATGTTGCAACCGTATAAAACAACACAGAAAATCATAGAGCATATTTCATTACCGTTTTTATGCAGTTATCTGCAGACTCTGCAATTACAAGCACAGTAATCACAACCAGCTTCAAAAGAACCTGATTACCGGATCATGTATTAATTAAGATTACAAAACATTCAATACATGATATATATAGATAAAAAGTAGAACTTACTGGTATGAACATTTCAGCACATGCTTCAAAATCACCCAAGAGGTCTTTCGACAAAAAACATAACAGATGGCATGCCTAGAACAAAACGAATACCAAATAAAAAATATTCATGGATTAGTGATATGTAGAGATTGGTTATCCACAATAACACTTCCATCAAAATTAAAATTCCAATCTAAGCTAAACTGAAACCCAGTCAAACAACAGAGTAAGAAACAAAAAGAAATTGCAATTAACATTTGGGTTAATCCCTCTAAAAATATATCAATTTCGTTTTTAATCCCTCTAAAAATATTCATTTGATTATCATTAACGGTAACATAATCTCTTGTTAAAAAATTTAATCGCAAAAAACTTAACAAAGATGAATTAACTATGAATTTTTAAGCGCCAAAAACTTAAAATTTCATATTTAATTCATCTCTTGTTAAAAAATTCTAAACTTTTGCAAGGGATATTTCTATAATGTATTAAACATGAACGCAAAAAATAATTCAAAATTTGGAAGGGTCCACGTGAGTTGTCTTAAAAAAAAGGATAAAAAATGCTAATAGAAAATATTTGAAGGGCTCTTGTTTGAAGAAAAACTTTAGAGGGACTAAAAACGACATTTAATATATTTATAGGGACCAAAAACTTATTTAACCCTTAATATTTTGGTTGAACCTTTTTCAAGATATGCTATAAAAAAAAATATATATTAGGCTCTAGCTGAGAGTTTAACATCATCTCAGGTTTGGCTGCACCGAAAACATTTTAGAGATATCTTATAGGGTAGGCATTTAGTTTTAAACTTCGTCTATTATGAGATTATGTTACTGTTAATGATGCTCAAATGATTTTCTGCCCTACAAAAGCCATATAAGCTCGCCCACCCAACTTCAATAAAAAATCAAACATGACACTTGTTTATTCCTGACATAACTAAGTTGTGAAAATTTCCCCTGATAACAAAAAGAACGAAAAAGGAAAAAAGAAATCAAAACGATGATTTTTTCTCTTGTTTGAAGAAAAAAGATGTCCTCTGTCCTGAACCAAAAATCTCAGTTCTTGGCTGAAGACTAGTGAAAAGATTTTTACTTTTATTGCATCTAAACATTCCCCCTCCATGCAATAGAAATTTGGGTTCGAAGCTTGCGTAAAGTACAAATGTTGAGGAAAATCTCAATTTGATGTTTTAAAGATAACAAACATCTTAAATTCTATTTTTAATGATTCTGAGCATATTGTGATCTAACTTGAGCTGTCGGATATTTCTAATCATAGACACATTTCAGAATTGATCCATGCATGATAAACTCAAAAAGATGAAACCGTAAAATCAATAAGGTAACAGAACGTTCTCTGATCTACTGAAACGTTCTCTCAAGTGAAGTCTCAACTCAAGCATCACATTATTCATGCACACAAGTCAACTCGATATTGGACAAGAATCAATTTTATTTCGGAAGCCATTTCACTTAGAGCTGTCAATTTATGGGGCCTTGATAATTTGAGCCCCAACTCCATTGACATGAGGGCTTAAAATATTTCAAGTGAATGAGCCCTTTTTTTTATAAGCCCCAAAATAGCAAGCCCTACATATTAAGGGGGCCTAAAATTGGCCCCACCCTTAATTTTTTCTTTCCAAATTTTTTTTCCTCAATATTTTTCCTAAACTTTTTTTTTCAACATTTTTTTTTAAACATGATATGCACATTTTTTTCCCTAAATTTTTTTCAACAATTTTTTTAAACCATGATAAGTGCTCACTCAATTTTTTACTCACAGTACTTCCTAATCTAATGCAAAGACGCCATCAAATACTGTTCTGTATAAGCCTACTACAAAAGGATTGGATAACTGTTAAACTTGTGTTGTTGTTAAACCATAGGTGGGGTTGAAGGTG
>Ga0315915_1002586_pt1 | contig 22870 bp, 14 predicted proteins | sample MpolbnodulesMG_FD_207738 | JGI IMG/M metagenome (GOLD analysis project Ga0315915, IMG submission 207738) | Medicago polymorpha root nodule microbial communities from Los Angeles, California, United States - branched nodules | ecosystem: Host-associated > Plants > Roots > Nodule | place: USA...
CCTCACCCTAGAATTCACCAATAAACTTTATTCAAAAGAGCAAAATAATTATAATAAATATGTTTCTAAAGAGTAATAATATATTAAAATAGGTTGGTGCTTATGGAAATAAGATTATAAAATTTAATAAAGTAAATTTCAAAAAGCGGGTGCATGGCGAGGTTGGGTGCGAGGCGGGTGTAAGTATCCCCCGGCCCCCGCCCCGCCCCCGTACTAAAAATTCAAATTTCCCCCACACCCGCACCCGGACTCAGTTAAATCGGCATTTCCCCGTTAAATTCGGGGCGGGGCGGTCGGGTCTGGCGGGACGGGTTTTGTTGCCATGTTTATATATGAGGATTCTTCTCTCCACTGAACTGCAGTAACAACATCACACAGTTATACATGGTAATTGATCTTAAAGATTAATTTGAGATTGTCTGGTCACATTACGACAATTGAGATCGATTACAGTTTGACACAGTTACTATGTAGAATCCAAAACTTGTGGCAACGTTGACAAAGCACATTGTGCTACACATTTTTGCATTTCAAGTTGGCTATGATTACCTCTTCACATCGTGTGGGGAGTTATGGTTAGTTAGAATCTTGGTACATTTTTGCATTTCAAGTTGGCTATGATTACCTCTTCACATCTTGTGGGGAGTTGTGGTTAGTTAGAATCTTGGTTAGCAGTTGTTAAATTTTAGTTACAGATTGTTAGATCATCTCCTATGGAGGTATCTAAGCAAGTTTTATAAAATGATGAATCACTTTTTGCCTATAAGAAAAAGTAGGTATATTTATGCATTATATATTGATACTTTTGAATTAAAAATTAAGACAATAAATAAATTTTATTTCTTTATACTACATTAATATTCATATAGATATGAATGGTATCAATCGATGATCAAGGGTGGTATCATGGATTTTAATTTTATTTTATTTTGCCTATAAGAAAAAGTAGGTGTATTTATGCATTATACATATTGATACTTTTGAATTATAAATTAAGACAATAAATAAATTTGATTTCTTTATACTACTACATTATATAGACTTATTTTCTTTTTTAGAAAAAAGGGCCAAAGTCAATATTCACAACAAAAAAAATACACACATATATAGTTTGGTTCTATATAGAAAAAAGAGTTTGAATCACATAAATATTATCACAACCAAATCACGATTTGTTATAACTTGCACCAACCTCACAATATTTTAAGATTGAGAACCATACCCATCTTTAAGGATAACGATGATGGAAAATAGATACTTGTTAAATTATTCCAATTATTTATTTTCATCGTTCAGATGATTTTTTCCCACATTCTAAAAAAAATTACATGGATTCTATGATTTTTTTTTCCTTCATAGTTGTGCTCAAGCATGGAAGAACGAAAATGGACCCCCTACCTTTATGGTGGAAAAGGTAGGACAATATAAACGTATTTGTTTTGGTATAGGAGACATGCCAACGGGGTGGATCGGGAGCGGGTTTAAGCAACCCCGTCCCAGCCCCTGCTTCCATGCACCTATCCCCTGCCCCTATCCATAAATTATACCGGGGGTAAAAATTGAACACCCAATCCCGCCCCCCAATGGGGACGGGTCTCCCGGCCACGCACACACCCCATCCGCGAAAACTTTTTTTTATAAAATATTTAAAAAATACATATTTTTTCATTTTTCCATTGTAACAAAAAACAATAATTATATTAATAATTAAATATCTAAGATTCTAGGGTGAGGGATCAATTAAGTCCCTCACCGGTGAGAAACTAGAAAAATAGCGTTAGATTTAATATACGGTCTAGATTTGCAAAAACTAAAAAACGAGAACAACAACATTTTCCCACACAATCTTATCCATCCTCTTCTGTCTTCAATGGAGTAGGAGTTACGTTTTTTCGGTACAAAGAAAGTTGATAAACTAAGTCATCCTTCACAAAAAAATTAACGGCAGCAAGTGAATATGTAGCAATACCGATCTCTCTATAAGTTATAACAATAACATTGATGGCTTCCCTCAACAAAAAATATAACTTTGATGGCTCTCTCATGTAGGAAGAATAATAAAAATCAAAATAAATAAGAAAAATAAACGGTGAAAATTGATTTGAAAACACTTGCTCTTTTGTTATTGTTCGAATAATGGATTGAAACAATAATTACATGGATTAATTTAGCAATGCATTTGGACATGTTTCAAGTTCTGAGTTTGATTTTTTTCTTTTTTGTGTATTTTGTATGAATAATAATACGGGTTTCATTCTTCTTCTGAAATTTATTTTATGACTTTTTTTTAAAATTATTATGTTTGATTTTTGTTTTACTTCAAAGGCCTACGAACATAGTAATTCTTATCGCCTCTGAGTTCTTGATTGGGACTCAAAAAAATCACAATTAGAAACAACACATGGAGAGAGAAGGGGGAGCAAGATTATGTGCTGGAATGTTTAGATATTCCCATTTTTAATTTTAGCAAATCTAAACCATAGGTTAAATCTAATGGTATTTTTTTCGTAGTCCACCGTTGAGGGACCTAATTGGACCCTCACCCTAGAATTCACCAATAAACTTTATTCAAAAGAGCAAAATAATTATAATAAATATGTTTCTAAAGAGTAATAATATATTAAAATAGGTTGGTGCTTATGGAAATAAGATTATAAAATTTAAGAAAGTAAATTTCAAAAAGCGGGTGCATGGCGGGGTTGGGTGCGAGGCGGGTGTAAGCATCCCCTGGCCCCCGCCCCGCCCCGTATTAAAAATCTAAATTTCTCCCACACTCAGACCCGGACTCAGTTAAATCGGCATTTCCCCGTTAAATTTGGGGCGGGACAGTCGGGTCTGGCGGGGCGGGTTTTGTTGCCATGTTTATATATGAGGATTCTTCTCTCCACTGAACTGCAGTAACAACATCACACAATTATACATGGTAATTGATCTTAAAGATTAATTTAAGATTGTCTGGCCACATTACGACAATTGAGATCGATTACAGTTTGTCGCAGTTACTATGTAGAATCCAAAACTTGTGGCAACGTTGACAAAGCACATTGTGCTACACATTTTTGCATTTCAAGTTGGCTATGATTACCTCTTTCCATCTTGTGGGGAATTGTGGTTAGTTAGAATCTTGGTTAGCAGTTGTTAAATTTTAGTTACAGATTGTTAGATCATTTCCTATGGAGGTATTTAAGCAAGTTTCATAAAATGATGAATCACTTTTTGAGTCATTTTTTCCCCTATTCATTGAAGATATTCTTCGTGTCAAATGATGTCTTTAAATTCAATACTTATTGTATTTGTGCATTTCATATCAATTTCAACATGTCCCAAGGTGTAGCTCAAATAGGAACTAGGACATCGAAATGAGTTTAAGGAGATTTAAGATTCAAATCCTAACTACTAACATAACATATTAACTTACATTTTGTTGGTTCCTAGTAGAAGTGACAAACACCACCTAAAATTCAAATAAATGCGATGTCTCAAATTCCAACTCGGGTAAATATGTCTAGCCTAGCAATATCAATATTGTTAGTTGAGCTAGGTCTTATAGACATCATATTAACTAACAATTGCTTATTAAAATGGCAAATTCTATGGTACACCCAAAGATTTGAGTGTATTGGTACACCAAATCAATAAATTAATAGTTAAATGTGTTATATTTTGAAGTGAAAAATTGTTTTCTATCACCTATAATTATAATAATTAAATCTTATTTAACAAAAACGTCAACTAAATAAAATTTAATTTTTCTGAATTTTTAGTACTCATAATAGAGAATTTTGATTATTTTTTAAAATAAAATGTAAAAAATATTAGTATGATTTTTATAAACAATGAAATGATGTTTTTTTCTTATGAAATGACATTTTTTAAAATATAAATATCGACAAATAGCTCTTTATTACATTAAAATAATAGTTAATGTAAAGATTTTTGAAGTAAGAGTATCGATACACTTTAATTTACAGGTGTACCGTAGAAGTTCTTCGAAAAATATTACTACCATCAACATTGTTGTTTTGTTCTTATTGTACGCGTCACATAGAAAAAGCTGAGTGAGAAAAGAAAGTTGTGAGAATAAATCAAAGTTCTGTATCTCAATTTGGAAGCTACAAAATGCAAACTTCTTCTCTGTTCTCTCATTATCCTTTCGGCATTTTCTAGCGACGACCTTTGCTTCTATTAGACAAAAAAATATTGAGTTTAAATTATTAGGCTTTTATATTACTAGGTTATCACATTCTATTATGTTTTATTATATATTCGCTTGTAATCTGTTAGGCAATATCATTGAAATATTATTGGAAGCTCTAGCTGTCTCTTTGTTATTTTATTGAAACCATCTATTGTTAACATGTTATCACGAGTATGGTTCGATCCACCTTGAACCACCGATTGCTTCCTTTGTCGAATTCCCAAATGTTTGGGAAGAATGTTGTCTAATTGATTTTGTTTAATTTCTGGTGTTTGGTGTTTCAGATTTTTTGTTGTTGGTTGTTTTGAAGAATTTATTGAAGAAGATCATGTGTTGGTGTGCACGTAGTTGCAATTCGTTGGGTTCCATGTTCAGGTTACTTTGTTTGTCTTGCTAGTTTTATGGGATTATGGTTATACTTAACTATTAATTGTACTATTTTTTCTTTATGATTTGTAACATTTTACTTTTTATCAATACAAAAGAGTGTTAGGTTTTTATCTCTTCTTAATTCATCCATGTTTCTTCGCATATCATGATAGTTTTTTGGTTTTAAAGGTGATTGTGGCCTGTATCCGTTTAATTTGTTTGCATTTATCTATGTGAGTAATGATACATAGACATCCTTAAGTGGCAATACACCCTTGGACACCCACATAAAAATCGGACACGTGGTCATATGGACCCCACACAAACACACTTTCTCTTTCATCTCATCTCATCTTATCTCTTCCAAATGCATGGGGTGTACAAAGGTGTATGGAAATAAAGGGTGTCTATGTAACATTTTCCTATCTACAATATCAAAATTTGCATTGTATACGAACCGCAGTTTAAAACATGATGATCAGTTTAAAAAAAAACGGAGATAATTATTAAAGAGAAAAGAGTGTGTCTTTTAAGAAAATGGTTTGAGAGCTAAAGGTATAAAAAAAAGTGTGGCATGATCAATTGGTGATATGATATGAAAAGAGATAGAGAGAAAATAGATGTGAATGAGTGCTCGGAAAATTGGAGTGTCCATGTATCATTGTTGAAAATCATATGTGTGAAATTTTATCACATGTCATTTGATGATTTTTTTTATATGAAAATAGATAATGTAATGTCAAAATTGCTAAGTTGGACACACTCTTCCAAGTTTAAACTAGGGGAACTAACAATTGTGTGCATGAATTTTTGTGGTCCTTACCACCGGCAATAAAAAAAAAAATGAAAGGGAAAAGAACATAATAAATATCGCAAAGAGGGTTTTTAATTTGGAAAGTTATAATAAATTTGAGGGGCGAAATTCAAAGAAAATACTTATACTATCGTTCATTGTTTTGTTCTTATTAATTGTACACACCATAGAGAAAAAACTGAGTGAGAAAACAAAGTAATGAATGAGAGTGAGCCGTGCCATCTTCCAACTTCAATGCTACAAAATGCAACTTCTTCTCGGTTCTCTCATTACCCTTTAGTCATTTTTTGTGTTGATTTTTGCTTCTTAAAAAATGGTTGAAGATGAAGATTAAAGAAGGAAGGCAAAAATTGCAGTTGTTTCCAATGTTCTACTTGCTTCGTTGTTGTCTTTGTTTATATGTTATCAATTATATATGTTCCGAACTAAGACCCAATCCAGTCTCAAACTCGGGTCACTCGAGAACCGAATGCCTAGTAGTCCATATAATGGATACGCCTTAAGTTCCACTGGATCGTGGTCCGGACTCCCCATCTGGACCGAACAGTCCGGATCCAATGACGTGACTAACATTAGATCATCACAAGTGTGAGGACACTTGTCCGGGTGAAGGCCTATAGGCCAAACACTATACTCATTCCCTATAAATACAAACACATTGTTGGGTTAGATATCTTACTCTTTATTTGTCTCATTCTCTTGACCACTCAGTGGCTTGAGCATCGGAGCACATGCAGATACACCCCCTCCGTCCAGTGGAGAAGTACTCACGGCAGACCACAGTGGACTCACGACGAGTTCCTCCCTCTTCGCAACAATAGTCAACTCTCAAACCATCTTCCTTAGGTTCGAAAGGATCATTGGTGACTTCAATGGGGATCAAGTCTGAAAACTCTCCCCTAGCCTCGACCTGGGGCAGCTGTTTCTCTACACCTTAAAGTTCCACATCACTTGAGAATCGAGACCAATGGTAGTTTACATTCAACACTCACACTCCTCCCAACGAGACGCCTTTTATAAAGAATAAATCCGTGAGGGCTTACACCCAAAACGAACAATACTTTATAACGCGATGTACGTACTTAAGGGAGAAACATATCAATATATAAACTCATGTTATCAAATATCAGCTTAAAGGCCATTGACTCATGATGTACTTAAAGGCCATTGACTGACCAATAGAAATTCCCATCTAAATGAATCAATCAACTTGCCGTTCCACTTTTTACACCCAACACTTTATGCTGTATGTCCAAACCATTATGGATCCACTCATCAAACATTGTCTTTTGTCAATATATTCTTGATTCTTTGCTGCATTTTCCAACGTGTAAGATGAATTGTAAAGACAATTGCCAATGTGGCTACGCAAGATCCCATTATACATGCAAGAAGGGAGCGATGCACACACCTGAAGCAATATTACACACTTCATGTGTGGTTTGCTTAAGTAAGAACAACTCCAACAACTCCTCTTCTTGTTATATATAACACAGAAACACTCCAATCCTAACTCAACTCACACAACTAGTACCCTAGCATCTCATATTTAGCTAATTCCATTTTCTTCTTTTCAACACAAACTTTTCACACAACCAGCCTCAAAACCAAAATGGTATCCATTTCCATGGTCATTGCTCAAAAGTGTAAGCAGCATGCATATGGTGAAGGTGACGGTGATTGGTTTGGTTATGCATCTACAATATGCATTAAAGGAGATTATTGCAGTAGGAATATTGGAGATACAGGTTCTGCTGATCTAGTTACATACATGGAAGGTGATGATGACGATGATGGTGGTTATGACTATGCTCCAGCTGCATAAAAACTTTAATGTGTTAACTTATATTAGTCAGCTAGCTAATTAGTATTAAAGCATATATATTGAAGATATAGTCGTTATTTACGGGTTAGAAATTACTAGTACTTTAGTTTGTGAGTACCTATAAATAGGCTCGATGTCATTAATTGTACTTTTTTCTTCTTCTTTCCATTGTAACATCTTACTTTTATCAATACAAAAGAGTTTTAAGTTTTATCTCTTCTTCATCGATGAATGTCATGTTACTTAGCATAGCATGATATTTTAATGGCTTTTAAGATAATCAAGGCCTATACCGGTTGCATTTGTTTGATTTTTGTAAAATATCAACATTTGCATTATATACAAACCGAAATTTAGAACATAGTTAGTATTAAAAGAAACGAAATGGGACCTTGAAATGTACTACTCTTAAAGTTTTATGTTCGATTTCATCCCATATCAAATTTGGTGGACTAGTCCATACAAAGTTTTGCTCTAGATTTAAATCGAACTCCCATAAGTGGATGGTGAGATGGAACCTCTCAGATTAATCGGTCATGAGCCGGATATCAACTTTAAAAAAATAAAAACGAAGATAATAATTCAAGAAAAAAGAGTGTATCCTTTTGCTTACAACTAGAACAAGAACACAATGTTTTTATTACGAGGCGTAGAAGTTCCCTATATATTATAGATTACTTATTTGTATTAAAAAGTATCCACTAGCAAAATACTCTATTATATTATACATGATGATTGTTGATATTTAAATATGTAAGAGCATTCTGCTCATCTGTTACGAGACATATGTGCTCCTTTTTGCCAAAGCCAACCCATCTCAGGCTCGACTTATTACTAACATTTTGGATTCCTTCTGTTTCAAGTTTAAAAGTCAAATTGTATAAATCTATCGTTTATGCTTCCTCACGAGTCACATAACCTAGAAATCCATAACTAGCATAGCACAAATTCAATTCACTTCCAATTTTAGAAAGTACCTTGTATTTAAAATGTATCATGGAAGACAGAAAAAAGAAGATTTTGTCGATATCATAGATAGAGTCACCAACAAGCTTGCATCTTGGAAGGATAGGGTTCTCAATGGGCCAGGTCGTGTAACTCTTGCAAACTCAATTTTGACTTCCATTCCATTATATGCAATGCAAATTCAATGGATGCCCTAATATGTTTGTGATCATCTTGACAAACATGGTTGAACATGGGATCAACAATTTCATTTGGAAGGGGTCAACTAATAATGAGTTGAACATATGGTTGGGCGGAGTAAGGTAATTTGGTGGTCTCGGGGTGTGAATAGACAGAAGGCAAAATAGAACATTACTAGGAAAATACAACATCTTTGATCTAATATTCTCTCTTATAAAAATCTTCAGGGATCCGATATTTTTCTTGCAAAGAATATTAAAGGGCCTCCAACTTCAAACTCTATTATAAAATTTCTTAATTTCATAAATGATGGTTTTCGTTTTAAGATTGGGAGTGGTAAACCGAACATTTGGTATGAACCCTAGCTATCTAAAGATTCACTTTGTAACCATGTTCCTTTTGTTGATTTCCAAGACGTCAACCTTCGAATTTGTGATATCAATAGGAGTAATAATTGGCAGTTAATTAAAGTGTGTCTCTACTTTTATTCCTCCAGACATGCATGATAATATTTTGTCCCATTCCTTCCGGTTAGTCGATGGGGTACCAGATAATTGGGTGTGGAATCCTTCTACTTTTGGAATATACACTGCAAATTCCGCATATATATATATATGGTATGTTTTAATGAATATGTTACATGGAACTAGATATGGAAGTTGAAGATCCCAGCAAATGTACAATCCTTCTTATGGCAGGTTTCTCACGATACTGTCCCCACTAGGTTTATTTTAAACGACAGAGGTATTTATGTTGACCCAACTTGTCCTATTTGTGATATTGAGCATCAAATTGTGGTACATTGTCTATTTACTTTTAATCGCGCGAAGGTTGCTTGATATATCGCAGTGGGCTCTAATCTTGTTCTACCAATGGAAGATATTTCCCTTCTTCAATGGACTCCTGAAGCTAATAACAAGCTTGGAATAACCATCCCCATCGTTATATGGGTTATACGGTGTGCGAGGAATAAATTTTTAGGCTTGCAAGACTTCTCTCATTAGTCTTTTAGCCAAATTTTATTTTCTTCATATGGATGTTCTCTGCGCTTATGGTTTTCCTCCTCAGTACAGTCTCCAAGGCACCTCAAGATGTTGTTTCATATTGAATGTAGACTGGAGTGCCTTAACAAACCGAGGTGCTGCTCAATTTAGAGGGTTAATAAGGGATCATAATGACAATTTATGTAAAGGTTATTATGGTAGCATTGGTTACGCTAACATTCTTCCCCCAGAGATCATGGCTTTGTTTCAAGTCATTCATCTTTGTTGGGAAGTAGGGTTCATACTTCATTGGACCGTGCAACTTCAACATACTTTTCGATAAGGTAATATGAATACAAACATTCTCGCCAAACTTGCTTCTAGAGCTTCTAGTAACTTGGTGATTCTCAACAATCCTCAGATTGAGTTTCAGTTACTCCTTCTTATATGCCATGGGAGTTTCATTCTCTCGTGTTTAGTCTTTTTTCTGCTTTCTTTCTTTATTTCTTTCTTTTTGGATTATTTTTCCCATGTAACAAAAAAAAATATACCGATACACGCACATACACTTACGTGCATATTAGAGCATACAATATTTAACAATCACTTGGTAACAGATTACTATTTCCAAGAATGAGTGGATGCATTGTAGCAAATGTCTAGAAATAAAAGTTAATTTTGATGTAGAATAATTTAGAAATCAGTTTTTAGAGTTTTTTTTTTTTTTAAGAAATAGAAGTTATTTTGTGTTTGCTTGCCAAAACAAAAACCACTTTTTTTAAAATCAATCAATTATTAAAAAATGATTTTTTTAAGAGAAATTATTTAAAACAACTTCACATATACACATCTATTCATTGAACATCCATTCTTTCAATTGTCATTGGTGATTTTTTTATTTTTTTTATAAATTAAATTAGACACCGTAAAGTCTATATCAATGAGAAATGCAAAAAATTTCAGGTTAGACGTATTCATTCAAATTCAAACTTGAATCCTCATAGTTGTGTGCATGAGTTTCAATGTTGCTTACCACTAAAAATAACAATGTGATTTTTGGATAGTTAAGTGTTTAGGTAAAAAAAAATGAAGGGGGAAAGTACATAAATAAATATTGCGCAATGAGTCTTTAATTTGGAAAATTATAATAAATTTGAGGGGTAAAATGCAAATAAAAATATTACCATCATCACTCATTGTTTTGTTCTTTTTGTATGTGTCGTCACAAAGAAAAAGAATGCAAATAAAAATATTAGCATTATCATTCATTGTTTTGTTCTTTTTGTATTTGTCACAAAGAAAAAGCTAAGCGAGAAAAGAAAGTAATTAAATTGAGTCAAAGTTCCGCCTTCCAACTTCGAAGCTAAAAAAATGGAACTTCTTCTCTCTTTACCCTTTAGTCATTTTCTAGTGTCAAGTTTTGCTTCTTCAAAAATGGTGGAAGATGAAGATTATAGAAGGAAGAAAAATATTGCAGTTATCGCCATCGTTCTATATGCTTTCCTCATTGTTTTCTTATTCACTCTCAATTTCTAATCACATGTGGTAGTTTTTCATGTGCATTATTCGCACAATCTATTTTGACCATATTTTATTTTTACTAATATATAAAGATAAATGTTAGTGTATAAGATGTTGTTTTTTGTTTTGTGTTAGATATAAGATGTTGTTTAATGTGTCTCAATGCATATTTTTTGTAAGAAAATCAATATTTTATAATTTTTCATTATAGATAATTAAAGAATATTGATTGATGGTTAAATTTGTACATTGAATATGTGAAGTGATTGACTGCGAAATATATTTGATATTTAAGAGAGTTTTGATGTGTTGTGCCAAGATTGAGACGAGTTAGAAGTTCTTCAGTACCATAATATTTAGTGTTAGCATGTGATGTCTTTCTCATTTGTGAGATTGCTCCTGACGTACTTTAAATGATCATTTAAGCTTTTTGCATGACTCAACAGCGGTATTAGAGTGAATGATTCGATGAAAAGACAAATAAATCTACTTGATCTATTGTGGATGATCCTCAAACTCAACACAACGGTTCGAGAGCTTTGCCACTTGGGTGTGCAGTGTTTGAACAAGTTGTAATAACCCCAAATTAAATAGCATCCAAGCAAAATTATTAGTCTTGTTGCCGCATCATTGGCTTCCAAATAATATCATCAAAGGACAACATTTAATAAACAGAAGAAATGACAAAACTTAAAGGCCATTGACTAACCAATAAAAGTTCCTAGCTAAATGAATCGATCAACTTGTCGTTCCACTATCTACATCAAACACTTTATATTCCCAACCATTATATGCATCCACTCAAACATTCTATTTTGTCAATATTCTTGATTCTTTGCTTCCAACGTGTATGCTTAATTGTAAAGACAATTGCCAATGTGGCTGCACAAGATGCAATTACACATGCAGGCACGTAATCATGCTCACACCTTTAAAAAAGATGCACACTTCTTGCATGGTTTGCTTGTGGTAGAACAACTGAACAACTTTTCTTCTAGTTATATATAACACACAAACTCTCCAATCCTAACTCAAACACAACTCAACTCAACTCACACAACTACCTTAGTTAGCATATCATATAGATAATTCCATTTTCTTCTTCTCAAAACAAAAATGGCATCCATTTCCATGGTCATTGCTCCAAAGTGCAAGCAACATGCATTTAACGGTGAAGGTAACTGTGATTGGTTTGGTTATACAAATATATCTTACATTGAAGAAGATTATCGCAATGGGGATCGAGATTCATGCGGGGAAGGTGATGATGACGATGATGGTGGTTATGACTATGCTCCCGCTGCATAAGATTCTAATGTGTTAACTTTCATTTTAGTCACTTGTTAGTATTAGGCATGATAGTTTTTAGTGCTTTTAAAGGTCTTTGCTATGACATTGCAACTGTAATTGTTGCTGTAACGGCTGCATTTGTTCGCATTTTCCTACTATCAAGATTTGCATTGTATCACAATGATTAGTATTTCAAGAAACCGAGATTATATACAAAAAGAAAATAGGCGCGCATTCTTTTGTTGAAAAGTAGAACAATAAGATAATATTTTATTGGCTAGAATCGTGCTAAGAAATGGTCTAAAGAAATTGTTTAAGGAACGCATAAAAATTAGTTTAAAAATACAAGCTAATCACTTGTTAAGGTTTAAATAATCAATTCCTATATAAAGGTATAATTTGTTAGCATTTTTATTGGAAAATGTTTAATTACACCCTATTGATATATACACTTTCAGAGATAAATAAATAGAAAAAAATGATATATAATAAATGAGATAGATTGGTGATTGGATAAGAATATAAATATAGTGAAAATGATATGTTGAATGCATTCCTGAGATAGTATCATTGTTGTAAAACAGATAGAATGATGAAAAATGGTAGAAAAATTGTTTTAAATTCAATCACATGTCATTTTATGTTAGGAAAACAATAAAAGAAAATGAAGGTAAATATTGTATTTTTATATTAAATCTAACTTATTCTTAGAGCATATGACAAAGGAGTTGAGAAGTTTAAGTTATAAAGTTCTGATCTTGGAAAAAGAGAAACTATATTAACATTTTGTCATTCATTAAAAATATCTTTCAAAACCAATTTTTAAGGTGATGAATGTCTAGCTTTATTTATAAACAGTAATATATTTTCTATGTCGGACATGAAATTTTTCCAATACACCCTCTCAATAATCTTGAGGGTGGTGTATCAATATAAACAGTGACGGATCTTCTCTAAGACCCACAGGTGCCATGGCATCCCCTAGTTTTTCTAAATATACTATATCTGGTATGAAAGTTTCATAAGTTTTCTTGTGCCACAGTGGATAGGGGGTGCGTGGTTCTTCAGGACCCTCACCCGTGTACTGGATTCGAGCAAAAATAAACCACTAGACCAATTAATATTTTTGATATTCTTTGAAATAGCTTAATATATATTCCATAAGCTTTTGACACCCCCAAGAAAATAACTCAAGATCCGCCGGTGAATATAAACAATAAGTTATCTCATCAATAGACTTTGTTAGAGTATTAACATTTTTTTGTTCATCAATTAATCTAGTGGCTATAGAAAGTTCAAACTTCAACCTCTACTAATGTCCTTACCAACTGAACTCACAGAAACAACGATAAAATTTTGATATCCGACTTAACTAAATTTTAATTTATAATATTTTCTATGTGGAACTTGGGTCCCAATAGAAAACAACATGAATAAATATTGCAAAAAGAGTCTTTCATTTGGAAAATTATTAGAAACTTGAGGGCAAAAGTGCAAAGAAAAAAATGTCACTATCATCATTGTTTTTGTTCTTATTGTACGCGCCAGAAACAAAAACCTGAGTGAGAAAAACAGTAAGAGTGAGTCAAAGTGCCGTCTTCAAATGCAAACATATGTTCTTCTCTTTCCTTCTCCTCTTCTCAGTTTTCACATCACCCTTTAGCCATTTCTAGTTTTCAGAGTTTTTGCTTCTTCAAAAATGGTGGAAGATGAAGATTACAGAAGAAAGGCTAAGATTGCAGTTGTAGCTATTGTTGTACTTGCTTCTCTTGCTGTTTTTGCTACTTTTGTTGCCTTTGCTTACTATTGCTATATCAGTCACAAAGTCTCCAAGCGTAGGCGTAAAAGCCATAAAGGTTTGTTCTGTTTCTGTTTCTGTTCTGTTTGGTTTTTGAGAAAATATGAGAAAATGGGGTGTTGTGTTTTGGGGGTGTGTGAGGAGAAAAGGTTTGATTTTTCACACTTTGAATGAAAGAGTGATATAAGGTTGTTTAGATTCAGCTCCACTGAAAATGGGCTAGTGTGGTTTTTGTACTTTTCTATTTTTGTTTTGCTTTGAGGTTATTTTTGTTTTGTTGCATTTTTGCCAACCCTTGATTTGGGTTTTGTGGAATATATGCCAAAAATGTTTCTTTTAAATAACTAAAATTAGTAGTAAATAATGTCTATTTTGGGATTCAAGATTCAGTGACTTTGTGGCTAGAAAATCACAATGATTTTAATGTATTTATGAGAAACAAAGATGAAAGAGAAATGATAGATAAGAGATATCAATGTAGGAGAAAGATAGACACGAAAGCATCATGCTTTTCTCACCTTAAAGATAGTAGATCAGGCCCCATTTTTATGGGGGAGATTTCGATTTAGCATCGACACATCAGATTGAAAGCATGTGGTTATATTTAAGGAATTTAATCACTTTCATTTCTCGAATTATTATCGGTGTCGACGTGTGTCAGTGTAGTGGTTCATATTTAGGTTTTAGTTTACTTTAATTTAATTTTATGCAGCTTATTTAACCATAAGAACTGGAACATTTAGCTGAGAAAAGGCATTGGAACATTTGTTATGTTGATTTATGTTGCAATGTGTGTCGGTTCTGCTATTTGCATGTGCTTGTTTTTGTCTGAAATTTTGAGTATTTCATATATGAAGTGAAAATTGTTTTTACCACCTTGCCCTTTTCAACCTTGGATATCAAATTCAACTTGCTAATTGTTATACTTTTTCAACCAAAATAATTGTATATTTCCTTTTTGTACAGTATGAATAATAATGATAGTCACATATGGATCTGTATATTGGAATGTGATGTATATTGAAAAGTGGAATGATGCTTTTTATGAACTCATTGGTTTTAAAATAACTTTTGGTTATTTATTTTTGAGTGTTTAGTTTTTCAATTTTTACCTTTTTATGAGCAAATTGATGGTCCACTTACTGATACACTTTGTTTGGTTTTATATCAGTTGAAGAAGCCAATGATAACCTCAACGAGAAAAGTGATTTTGCAAACCTACAAGTTGTTACTGAGAAAGGACTTAAGGTGTTCACTTTCAAGCAGCTGCATTCTGCTACTGGAGGCTTCAGCAAGTCAAATATAGTCGGTCATGGTGGATTTGGACTTGTTTACCGTGGAGTGCTCAACGATGGAAGGAAGGTTGCAATTAAATTAATGGATCAGGCAGGAAAGCAAGGAGAAGAAGAGTTTAAAGTTGAGGTTCGTACATTTTCATATGCACTTGATTTGCCTTGTTATCAAACCACTAAAATCTGTAGAATATGGATCATAATGATATATTTTTATTTTGGCATTGAGTCAATGAATTCGATAGAGGTCAGTGAGCTTGGAAGACATTTTGTTTTGAGAATTGGTTGATTAATTGCATCTCATTGTAGGTGGAATTGCTAAGTCGGTTGCATTCTCCGTATTTGCTTGCATTGCTTGGATACTGCTCTGATCATAATCATAAGCTGCTGGTGTATGAATTTATGGCGAATGGTGGTCTGCAGGAACATCTTTATCCTGTCAACAATAACAGTAAGTAATAAAATGCACTCAAGTTGTGTTTGCACCCTTTGAAGATGGTGCTATTTTTTGTCCAATATTTGTTATTTGTAATGTTGGAGTTGATTTTGATGAACTGTTTTCTTGTAGATTCCAGTGTCATGTCTGTTAATCTAGATTGGGAAACTCGATTAAGAATAGCACTTGAAGCTGCCAAGGGTTTGGAATATCTTCATGAACATGTCAGTCCTCCAGTGATTCACAGAGATTTTAAGAGCAGCAACATCCTCTTGGACAAAAAATTTCATGCTAAAGTTTCTGATTTTGGATTGGCAAAGCTTGGACCTGATAGAATCGGTGGACATGTTTCAACTCGTGTTTTAGGCACTCAGGGATATGTTGCCCCCGAGTACGATTCATAACTCATAATCTGCTTTGACATTTTTTTGTTTATATTGTTAATGTAATCTTCTTTTTTTTAGATGCGTCGTTCCTTTTTAGTAATTTCTTCTCATAAAAAAATGTTTGATTGTGCAGATATGCACTAACAGGGCATTTAACAACAAAATCAGACGTGTACAGTTATGGTGTCGTACTTTTGGAGCTTCTCACTGGCAAAGTTCCAGTTGATATGAAGAGACCCCCAGGGGAAGGTGTACTTGTTACTTGGGTATGTTTGTTAATTTTTTTCGCCCATCTTGATTTTGTAGTACTTGGTGAAAGTTATTATCGTCCTGTTTGGATAAACAACATAATTAAGCACATATCATATAAGTCCTTATGTATAAGCTATTTCGATAACAAAACAGTTTATGGAGAGTTTATAGAAATAAGCTGAAAACAATTTATGGACACGTCACAAGCTGTTTCCATAAGCTCAAGTACTTATGCTAGTTGATAAGCTCAAATATATCATTCCGAACAGACCCTTAATTAGTTGATACTCTAGTATTTCCATTAATCCTTTTAACAAACTTGCATGCATTGTTTGTGTTTAGGCTTTGCCACTTTTGACTGATAGAGAAAAGGTTGTAAAGATTATGGATCCAGCATTGGAGAGACAATACTCAATGAAAGATGTTATCCAGGTAGCGGCGATTGCGACAATGTGTGTGCAACCAGAAGCAGATTATCGACCTCTCATGGCAGATGTTGTGCAGTCATTGGTTCCATTGGTGAAGACTCACAGATCTCCCTCAAAAGTAGGCAGCTTCTCTAGTTTCCAATCCCCCAAGTTGTCCCCTGGCCCTGCCCAACATCCAGATGATGCAAATATTTAATGTATAATCGGCATTTAAATTAAGGATAAACACCAGACTTAGGTTTGTATGTTTGGTAGTCTATGGTTAATTTGTAATCTTAAACCTTATGGTGCCCTTTTGTAGCGGAAATATTTATGGTTTTAAATGGCTCATGTTTTTTTGGGTGTAAATTGAGTAACTTCTGTGCGGAACTGCATAAACTGATCTCTTGAGTTGGGGTAGGAAGAAATTTATAATGGTAGGTTCTACCTTAAGTATCTTTGCAAGTGTTCTGTCTGATAAGGTGAATAGTTGGCGGCATGGTGTTTTACTTGTGTTTGTTAGCTTATAATAGAGGAGGAAAAGGGAAGTTTGAGAGCTTTGAAGAGAGAAGAAATTTTAAAATGGGTTCATATTGGAATTGATAATTTTAATAGATTTTTCGTGGCACATAAGCCCTCAAATTTTTAATATTTTTATATGAAATTTTAATTTTGATTAAAATTAAAATTTTTAATATTTTTATATGAAATTTTAATTTTGATTAAAATTAAAAATATAAATGTTTTTTATTTTCAAATTATAACAAATCAAACTAACTATGATTATCTATTTCAATGAAATCAACAATATAGCAAAAAAAATATAATCTAAATTCTTTTTTTTTAATGACACTAACAACAATCTTTATTATATAAAAAGTTGTTGTTTACGGGTATAATTGAGATGATAAAAACAATCTTTATTATATAAAAAGTTGTTGTTTACGGGTATAATTGAGATGATAAAAAAATAATATATTTTTTTTGTGGTGGCCAAGGTTCAAACCTAGGATCTTGCATATATTATGCATTGTCCCTACCAACTGAGCTAACTCACAAGGACATTAAAAAGTAAGTATAGATACACTCATCTAACTAGATGTTACACTTTTTAAATGATAAAGAAAAGAATTTGACATTTATGTTTGTTACACTTTTATTTTAATATTTAAATTCATTCTTATCTATTTGTTACATGTGTTATTTGTATTGAAAATTGAAGATATTTTTGGAAAGAGAAAAATACAACTTTTATTTTTGGTAGTAAGAAAAAAAAATACAACTTAAAAGAGCTGAAAAGGGTTATATATATACAGTATAGATTTTCCAAATGTAATTTTCATTGCACATTAGCCCTCAAAATTGTTATTATAACTTTCCATATGTAAGTCTCTCTTTACAATATTGATGGTTTATGTTATCTTCCCTTCATTTTTTATTGTTTTCTTACACTTAATTATCCCAAAATTTCATCTATCTATTTTAATAAAAAAAAATCATCAAATGACGTGTGATAAAATTATACTCAATTTTTTTTACTAAATATTGTCTAGGTTGACAATGAACAAAGACAACTTCAACAAAGTTTGAGGTTCAAATCAACAATTAAGTAGTTGCACTTAATTCATAAAGCAAATAAATTGAATTTGAGTTGAAAATTAAGCTCATTAATTAAATGAGGTAAATTTAAGTTATTTATAATTCGACTCGTTTGATTCATGAGTTGATTCGATTGTGTGTGATACTTAAAAAAAACATTGTAAATTTTTTGGATTAGGATTAATAGAGGCAGATCTAGTTATGTTGTTTTAATTTTTTTTAATTACACGTTTGGGTCGACGTACACTTTTGACTGAATTTATTAGGTTAAGTTTATGTCCCAATTTTATTATTGTATATTTCCCCATTTTTAAATCATAGACATGAGCACAAGTGATTAGAGTCTAGTTGTCACCTTCTATTTTCTTTAATATCATTGTGCACTTAATTTAGAAAAGAATCTTAAAAAATATTATATAATTGATTTCACATAGAAATATTTTATTAATTGAATAAGTTTGTGATACATAATTGTGTTCATTCTATATATTTTTTAACACCAACATTTATTAGATGATAAGAGAAGTACAAAGAGTACTTAACTTGCAACTCGGGAAAAGTGATGGGGTACTTGCCCCACAATGAGAAAGTCACTTTACTTCAACACATTAAACAAAGAAGATGGTTTGAATACCATTCGAAATACAAGCACGGATCCCTTAATTTCCAAGTGATAAACCACCTAAAAGAGATGACTTCGATGACTTCTACAATCTCCTCTGCCTCAGAATTCTCAGAAGAAAAAATAACCTCATTACTAGCTTTCCAAATTTTGCAAATTATTGCGTGTCAAAAAAACCGTTAAGCCCTTCCGATGCTTTTTTGTGAAAGAATAGGATGAAAAGTAATCAAGTAGGGAGTCCACATTCCTAGGTAAAATCATCCCTGATCCGATCCATTTAAAAAGGGAGTACCAAATCCGTACGACAAAGCTACATCTACAAAACAAATAACCCTCTATTGTTGATGGTTATTTTGTGTGTTAACCGTTAAGTTATTAATTTAAAAGGTCAAATAGAAAATAAAATAAAAAGACTTTTAAGCTCTGTGATTCAAACTAACGAGCTTAGTTGAATTGGTCGTAAATTTAAAATTGAGTCGAGTTTGAGCTAAAATAAAGCTCAATATATCGAACTTGATTTAAATTTCAAGTTGAAATAATTTTTATCGAGCTCAATCAAATCAGACTAGACTCATTTCCAGTCAAATTGCTTTTTCTCAAAAATATGTTTTACATTTATTACCGACTCAATTTAAATATTAATTTGCGTTTAATTTTTTAATAAAGATCTATTATTGGTCAAAAAAATAGACATCTATTTTTTCTAAAAAAAATAAAATAAATAGAAATCTATTAAAGATTGTAAATAACTTAATTTGGATAAAAAAGTTATTAAATTATCTGTCATATTATTCTTACTTTTTAACTTAAATACTTTAGAGATTGTTTGCTATTATAACTTAATTTTTTTGTCAAAAAAAATCAATTTTCTGTTTAAAAAATAATTAATATTCAAAATCTTCAACCTTTTGTTACATATTTAAATAAACAAGAATAACTATTGCTTATGTTTTGTAACAGAGGGAGTAATGATGTTCTAAATTGTGGTGGTGATACAATGCAAATTGATCTTGATATTGTAGAGAAATGCAAACAAATGCAGCTGATACAGCCACAATTACAGTTGCAACTTGGAATGTCATTGCAAAGACCTTTAAACTAAAACCATTAAAACTATCATGCCTAATACTAACAAGCACTGACTAAAATGTAAGTTAACACATTAGAGTCTTATGCAGCGGGAGCATAGTCATAACCACCGTCATCGTCATCATCACCTTCTATGTATGCAATAAGATCAGCAGAACCTGAATCTTCGTTCCTGTTGTAATAATTTCGTTTAATACATATTGTAGATGCATAACCAAACCAATCAACGTCACATTCACCATATGCAGCATGATTGCAATTTGGAGCAATATTGACCATGGAAATGGATGTCATTATGGTTTTGAGGCTGGCTATGTGAAAAAGTGTGTGTTGAAAAGAAGCAAATGGAATTAGTTATATGATATGCTAAGATAGTTGTGTGAGTTGAGTTAGGATTGGAGAGTTTGTGTTATATATAACACGAAGAAAAGTTGTTGGTGGTATTGTGCCTCAAGTAAACCACACAAGAAGTGTGTATGTTTGCTTAAGGAGTGAGCGTGGCTCAGTGTCTGCATGTGTAATGGAATCTTGTGCAGCCACATTGGCAATTGTCTTTACAATTCAGCATGCACGTTGGAAGAAGCAGCAAAGAATCAAGAATATTGACAAAATAGAATGTTTTGAGTGGATGCATAATGGATGCAGAAAGTTGAACGACATGTTGTTGTCATTTGATGATATTCTTTGGAAGCCAATGATGCGGCGACGAGACTAATAATTTTGCTTGGATCATATATAATCTTGGGGATATTACACCTTCTTATAACACTATACACTCAAGGGGAAAAAACACTTAAATTTTTGGGTTAAGAGTGAAATTCGAAGGGTTATCCGCATTTGAATCTAATTATTTCATTCACTTTGATTCTTTGTGAGTCATACAATTCAGAGACACTACAACTTAATTCAAAATCTTTAAGCATTTGATTTATGAATTCTCTCAATTCGTAGGATTATCCACAACAATAATGATGTGACGATGCCTCTAGCAACGGTGTTTAGAAAATGCTTACTTTTTGTTTTACTCTTTAGTTTATTCTTTGATTGGTAAAAACCATAAAATAAAAATGAATCAATTGGTGCAGCTGTGTAAGTTGTGCAATTTCGTCAAAAGAGGGTGTCATGCCATATAACACAACTTTATATGCATTGTCATCTTCTTTTTTTATCAAACTCGATTAAATAGTGTTTGTGTGTACTTTGAATGTTAGGTTGGTAGGTCCAAATTCAATGTTCTCAAAATTAGGATTCATAGGTGTATTATTTAGCCTTGATTAAAAATAAAATTGATCGATTACTTGATTTGTAATGTTGCTGATGAAATATTTATCTCTAAAATTAGACTTGAAATCAAAAACAAGAAGATGAAAATGTGGGTAAGTAAATATTTGATGTCATAGGCATTTTTTGACCTATCACTTCAACGTTAAATGATCCATAAACACTTTAATGAAGTTGGCAGAAAAAGGGTAATAGGGAAAATATTCTGTGATTAAAAGGACCAATGTCTAAGAGAAAAACTTAGAGGACTAACTTGTTAATTGTTATAAACATCTAATTTAAAGGACTATGAGAAATACTTGACCAATTAATTAAAATCATAGTTTTAATGAACCGCTATTTTTTCCTTATTTTTTCAAGTTATTTTAACCGCTAATTTTATTAAAGGCTACAAATTTAATCCACTTATCTCCTATTATAGACTCATATATTACCAACTAGTTTATCAACCATTCTTACTTTTTTACCAAACAAAGTCTCAATTGGCTATTGTGAGAGTTTTTGCCCCTTGGATGATTGGAAAAGCTAGAACACAAGTAAGGGTCCCGTACCTTAAAATGAAGGAATCAAAATACTATAAAGTAAATAAATGACAAACAAAAGCATCACACGTGTTTGAACAATTCTTATACTCCAAAGTCCAAACAGTCCAAAGAATTCATTTTCCCAGAAAAAATGACAAAACATAAAAGCCATTGACTAACCAATAAAAATTCCTAGCTAAATGAATCAATTAACCTGTCGTTCCACTTTCCACATCCAACACTTTATGCTGTATGTTCCTAACCATTATAAGCATCCACTCAAACATTCTATTATCTCATTCTTGATTCTTTACTGCATTTTCCAACGTGTAAGCTGAATTGTAAAGACAATTGCCAATGTGGCTGCACAAGATTCTATTACACATGCAACCAAGGAGCCATGCTCACAACTTAAGCAAAGATACCACACTTCTTGCGTGGTTTGCTTGTGCAAGAACAACTCCAATAATTTCTCCTCTTGTTATATATAACACACAAACTCTCCAATCCTAACTCAAACACTCACACAACTACCTTAGCATATCGTATAACTTATTCCATTTTCTTCTTTTCAACATAAACACTTTTTACATAGCCAGCGTAAAAACCAAAATGGCATCCATTTCTATGGCCATTACTCCAAAATGCAAGCAGCATGGATGTGGTGAAGGTAACGGTGATTGGTTTGGTTATACATGTGTATCTTGGATTGAAGAAGATTATCACAATGAAGATCGAGACTCGTGCAAGGAAGGCGATGATGACGATGATGGTGGTTACGACTATGCTCCCGCTGCCTAAAACTCTAATGTGTTAACTTACATTAGTCTTCTAGTTAGCATTATGGCATATTGAAGATATAGTTAGTAGTCGTTTAATATAGTTCGAAATTAGTACTTATTAGTTTGTTAGTGCCTATAAATAGGTTCGATGTCATTATAGTGGTACGACTTTTTTCCTTTTGTAACATTTTACTTTTATCAGTACAAAAGAGTGTTAAGTTTTGAATAATGATACTTGGCACAGAAATAATTTCGT
>Ga0315915_1002587_pt1 | contig 22866 bp, 14 predicted proteins | sample MpolbnodulesMG_FD_207738 | JGI IMG/M metagenome (GOLD analysis project Ga0315915, IMG submission 207738) | Medicago polymorpha root nodule microbial communities from Los Angeles, California, United States - branched nodules | ecosystem: Host-associated > Plants > Roots > Nodule | place: USA...
CCAAGACTAAATCTTTTGAATATTCGTTCCTGAAATATAATAACTTGCAATTGAAGTAAAATAGTTCTAGAAGGAAATAAAAACATATTAAATCTAAATAAAATAGACTTAAATATTATATACAAAAAACTAATTAATGACTCATTATTGACTCATCAATATTCGTGCCGGTGGTGCGAACGGCGGTATACAGTCGTGTCACCACCTCCTTTCCCCTTTTTGGGGCTGTTAGAGCAACCATCAGCGTGTGCAACCGCCACGGTATGCTTCGTGATTCTTAAAACTACATGGCTAGCGCTCCTATTGCAGATCTGGATGATGGTCTGACTGTTGGAGGTGACGGTGGTTCTGTTATGTCTGTTTGATTTCGTTCGATTGAGAAAGATGTCAGAGCCACCTCCTACTGCGGTGGTTCTGGTTGGTGCAAAATCCGTTGGTTTTGGGTTCCGAAAGGTGGCTCCCGCGTGAGTTTTGGTTGGCTCACGGTTGGGGCTGCGACTCCGCTACTAGCACGTCGTTGTACGTCGGCCTCTTTGCGTCCCTCTACTTGGCTGATTGCTGGTTTTGTTGTTTTGATATCGGAGATCTTAAGCTCTGCTTCTGAGCCGCCGGTTGTCTAAACACAACTTTCGTGATTACTCATACTTAGACTCGAATTGTTTGACTAGAAATGGTTATGGAGACTTGCTGAGGTGGGGTCGACTCGGTGGGTGGTGGGTGAATCCTTTTTCGTGTTGGCGATCGGGTTCACTCACCGATTTGTTGAGCAGTCGTGTTAGATTAGACGTTTTCCTCTCCGGCGGTCAAGCTTCAATTTGGATTCCCAACCTATCGTCGTCGTCACCTTCAAAGTTGTCGCCATTCTTCAAGGTCTGATAAGGGATGAACTGATGTGTTGCTTGAGATGTTTCTGGATGGTGGTTTTCCTCCCCACACCGGAAGGAGGATCTTATTTGTATCTGCTTTGTGACTCGAAAGAGTGTTTAACTTATTTTAATATTTAAATATAATTCTATTTTAGCAATGATCTAAAATATAATTACCAATTGGCAGTCACATATTATATAAAAAAAATTAAATTTACTTTTTTTTTTTGTAAAGAAAAATTAAATTTACTGATTAGTGATAAATAACTATCTTGTTATATCTTCCATGACACTATTTTTTTTTAAAGACTTCCATGACACTATTTAATTCTCATAAAATCCAAAACAAAATATATAGATGTTGACAGCTTATTTTCAGAATGGGGACCCAGTAAATTCTCACCAAATACAAAAACTCATTATATGATAAAAACCAAATCAAAATGATAAACCAAATATCATATATGACAATAAATATATGAATCAACTTACAATAATTCTTCAAATCAAATATGACCAGATTTTGAAACTTTGTTAATTGAAGTAAGTTGAAAATTGAAAGCTATGTTAAACTAGTCTAAAACTTCTTTGTGAAATTTATGGCAACTAATGCAAGGTTGGTTCTTCATTGCAAGCAACCGATCATGAACAAAAAATATGAACACCACATGTATATATGACATAGTAATATAGAACAAGAACAAAGTGCTCATAGAGAACACACTTCGTTGACAAAACACACCAAACACATGAAAACGAGACGAAAATTGTAAAGCAATTACTTGAGTAAAATATGAAGATGATAAAACATATTACAAAATATCCAAAAAAATTAAAATCAAACAAATTGAAAGAATAATATTGAAAATATGTTTGTTTTAATTTTTTGAAGACATTTTCTTAGGGGACATTTCTGAAAAAAGTTGAAAATTAAAACAAAAAATTGACGTATCCAAAGGTTGATAAATAATGTTTTGATTCATGTAGCGTATGTCTTTGCAAGCTAACCATCTACTCTATGTGTCTATCGTATGGAAACTGATTCAAGATACACCCAAAATCATGGGATCCAGGTTCATATCATTAAGTGGCCATATTCTGGATTTGGAAGATACGTTTCAAATTAATGATAGCAATAACTCAAGAGATGCGGCCTTTAATTGCAGACTGTTATGCATAACGAGTAAAGGAAAGATTATGATTATGGAAAAATAAGGGGAAAAGAGTAAGAACTAAAGGAGGTTTGACTGGGCCTCGGGAAAGTTGGTGTAATTAATCAAAAAACTTATGAAAGATAACAAACTATCCAAGTGTGTGTACGCGCGCGCGAGCGTGCGTGTATTACTTAGTATTTTTTTTTTTTAAAGATTTTATATACATTCATAACTTTATCCTCCTTCCATTATAAATTATAAAAACAATTATTTTCTTTGTATTAAAATTATAAGAAAAAAGATAATTGTTTATCCTATTTAATCATGTTGTTTAAAAAAAAACTTCTTTCTCAATTGTTTTTTACTTATTATGATAAAATTATATATGCAAATTGTATTCAACTTACGCTCACTCCGATTTTCTCTTATAACCATTACAATTACACCGAATAACCGTTTTTTTGCAACTTTTCAATGTATACCATATTTAATAACCCTTTATCTTCTATTTCTAATTCCAGCTTTTCAACACTCTGTTCTAATTCAGTTTGATTCAGAATCAAATCCGTTGCCATTTTAGGTCTTTTCTTCTAACCTTAAACTTTCTTTTTCAATCTTTATTTGTCCTATTGCTTGCTTATTAAATAGATTGTAGTTCGTTTCATTACAATGTCAAATCACATGAACCAACAAAACAGAGCAACAAAAAATGAAAGGAATTGTGCTTATTTTCCTCCTCCTCATTCCCATATTCCATCAATCTATATCCACTCAAACATTCCCCACGCTACCCTAAGATTTCCAACCACCACCACCATCTCAAATTTCAAAATGCAAATGCGAGGTAGCTACTTTCTTGAAATTACTGTGATCCAGGGACTATCCTGGTCAGCTTGATCACTATAATTCATGGAATTTATTGGCTCTGCTTATTGTTCAGGGAGAAGAAAAGGAGTACAAACATTACAATATCCGGTCGGATTTCGATAAAGGTTGAAGGAGGTGGAGATGCTTCTAACATGGAAAGAAATGGAGAAGGGGTTGGAACCATATGGAGAAGAGGAATGGAACATGGAAGAAGAAGGAGGTGGAGAAGGTTCTGATATGGAAGAATATGATTTCGAGGATGAATAATGTATAATGATGATGAGGGGATGTGAGTGTATATTTTAACATAAGAATGGAGAAGAGGGGGAGGAGAGTGTATATTTTAATATAACATGGGAGAAGATTGTAATTCAAGCATCTTTGATAGGAGAGTGTAATTTTCTCAAAATAGTAATAAATTGTTCACCAATTGTACGTTCAAAATAATGCGTGAAACTCCAATTATATGTTCATAGGAGAAAACTATTTTGGAGAGCTTATAGAAATAACTTGATAACAACTTACATACATGTTATAAGTTGTTTTCATAAGCTCTACGGAACAGTTTTTATAAATGCTTATGCTTGTAAATAAGTTCAAAATTCAAATGTGCTTATCCAAACAGGCCCTAAGAGTGTGTTTGGATGAGGTAATTGAGAAATTTTAAAGAATTTAGAATTCTAGGCAATTTAAATGATTCAATTAAATTACTTTCATTTCTTAATACTTTTGTTTGAATGGAGTAATAAAAATTTAATTAACATCATTTTTGGACAACTATTATATATTTTAATTTTTTGGGGCCAAATTCCAAAATTGAAATTAGGGTCAATTGGTAAATTAAAAAAATTACAGGGGTCAAATTATAATTTTTTAAAATTTTGAGTGGACAATTTGCAATATTTTTGAAATTTATTGGGGTCAAATTGAAAATTTTGGAAACCAAAATGCAAAATTTGAAAAATTATAACAATGAATTTTTTTGAAATTCTTAACTTTTAGATGTCATTTCAAATTCTCTAAATTTGACTTGAATAAAATACTTCATAAATTTCTATCATTTTGAAAATTCTTCAATTTTTTATCAAAACAATGAAATTCACTTAAAATATTTGAATTCCTTTAAAACATTACATTCTCTCAAAACATTTCCTCATCCAAACACACTCTAATAAATCAATTAGGTCTAGTGATTGCAAGAGAAACTAGTGAACTACGAAGTTAATCTCAAGTTAATTAAGGAAAATCCACCATGAATTTCATGATGGTAATTTCGAAACATCTCATCTCATAATTGAAATGCATGGAATGATATGTGTTCCCAACATTCTTCCTCATCGGTAAAAATGAATTTGCTTTTCAATTTCTGCTTTGTTTGTTTCTCTCTTCACTTTACAAGTTCATTTCATAATGATGAATTAGGCTTAATATAAAAACTTACGAGTTTCTTTCAAAAAAAAAAAAAAAAAAAACCTAAGAGTTGAGGGATGATAACTTTACATTACTTGTAAACCTATCAAGTTGGCTTAAACAACAAGCACAACAATGATCTAAAACAAAACTTTTTTTGCTAACCATTGGAAATCAAAGTTTCAAAACATAAAATACACATCAAGTTACATCCCGGATAACATTTTGCATTCTAGATGCATAAATAAATAAAAGAATAAGTCATCAATTTAATCCTTAAAGTATCACTCTTTCTTCAATTTAATTCCTAAAATATATAAATATAATAAAATTCTCTGAAGTATATATTAATTATGCAGATTATTCCCTGCTGTTTATATGATAGTTACTAACAAAACGGATTTTCATATACTTCAAAACAATATTTTTATATATTTTAGGGCTTAAATCAAAGAGAAGCTGTCACTCGTTTAGTTCCGAATGGGAGTGTGCTAAAACCTGTTTTGTGCGCGGGGCTTCACCACAACAAGTAATATATATGTTGATTATTTTCCTTTTGACAAAATAATTTATGTTGATTTTACAATGGATTGAGATTAATTAGATAATTTTGCTCCAGGACCAATGTTTTACGTGAACTAATGTTATTTAAACCAATGTCTTAGTTGACCTAATGTTTTTTTTGTCAAGTAGCTTAGTGACTAGAGAAATTCACCTTAAAGATGAATAAGTGGGGTGTTTGGGGTTCGAACTTCGGCTCATACACATATTGTGCATTATCCCTTATCAAATGAGCTCAGCTCATGAGGACTAGTTGACCTAATAATGTTATTAAAAGTATGTATGAACTCTAAATTCTTTTTCACCGTTTGATAATTCAATATTCCTAAAACAATTATCTAATGAACAACAGGTTAATAACCTAAAATTAGTAGTGATTTATTTCCGAAAATCAAATTAATATTGGCCAGATAAAGAAAAACATTAAATAGGTGTTGATGGTTCTTTTAGTAAATCCAAATCAATATTAGTAAACCTAAGAAGGATTCCTTCGATTCAAAGTTTGGCTGCTGATGGTTCTTTAAGAGCAAGGAGAAAGGCAGATGCATTGCTTAGGTTGCTTAATAGGTGTTGTTCTCAACCTCATCATTCTTTGTGAGGAGATTATGGTAGGGTGTGTGTAATGAGTATTGAGTAATGAGATGACATGGTGGATACAAAGGTGTATATTTTTGTGAATCTTATACATGAAAAAATTGTGTTCATTTGTTGTTGTAGATTCTTTTTTAGGTTCAAAAGCTTTTGAAGTTAATTTTTTTTTTTTTTTTTATGTATTCTATGTAATCCAAGATGTGAGGAGTTTTTCATGGGGTGAAGGTGGTTTGTTAGAGAAATTCTCGTAATATTATTTTGGAGAATGATTCTTTCTCTATTGTTCACATCACATGTTGAAGAAAGGGTTGTCCTTTGGATCAGAGTGTCATTATTGCCTTGTGTATCTGAAGCCAATCAAGTGGTTGATGGCTAATTCAACCATTCTTTATTTCCTTAAGCGTTTCTACTTTCTAGTTTCTTGTGTCTTAAGCTTTTGCCTAGTTTGCTACTAATATAAAAAATAACAATTGAAATAAGTGCACTTCCTCAAATATCTATACTTATATATTTATGGGATTAGGCTAGACTAAAGTGAACAATTCACTCTAATGAGTAAGCACTTCCTTAAATATCTATACTTATATATTTATGGGATTAGGCTAGTCTAAAGTGAACAATTCACTCAATGAGTAAAGTAAGTTATTAAAAAGAAAAAAGAGAGAGAATAAAGTGAGCAATATTAACCGTTGATAAATAAATAAATCAATGGTTAACATTATTATTTTTTTTTTGTTACAATGGTTAACATTATATAAACATTCATAACAAATAAAAAGTGGTTACATTATCAACTCTTAATTTTTCTCACCTATATTCACTTGAAAAGAACCAAATCAATTTTGATCTAACTTTTTTTCCCTTCAATTTTACTCTTTATTTAACAAAAGCATACATTAGGTTTAAAATATTCATCACTTAACAATAAATATTTGGTAAAAAAATAACAATAAATGTTCGACCATATCAAAATATTACTGAAAAAATCATTGTACTCCCCTGAAAAAATCATTGTGTTCACCTAACAAAAATCAAGACCATCACAATTTCGATTTTGCCGCATAGTAGGTGAGGGTGAACCGCATATTAATAGACTTCAATAATTACTCAAACCATATCTTCTGCGCTTATTTCAAAAGATAGATAAAAAATTCCCTTTTATCAAAAAATTAATAGGTAAAAAAAAAACTTATCCAAAAAAAGTGACCTATGCAGCATGGAACAAGTATAACATTCATTTTGAAATTCAATTGATACAACTATCATTAGATATCATCGCAACACATCAAAATATAAAGCCTTCAAGAGGAATTAAATCCTTATCGAAATCTTCATCGAAATTTGAATCGAATCCAAAATAAAGGCCAATCATTGACAAAATTTGAAACTTGTAAAAAAAAATGAATTCATCTAGAAGTTGTATCTCTGTTACACAAACTATATATATTTACATAATACTCAACACATAGCATAGCATAATTTTTGAGGTGGAAATCGCCAAGCAATGGCATCCAAAACAGCCTCTTCATTCCTCTACCTCTCTCTTCTATTATCCATTTCAACGCCAAACTCAGCCATTGCCTTCAATAAAACCCCTGCCATCTTTGCCTTCGGCGACTGCACCATTGAAGCCGGCAACAACAACCACATAGACACCGCAATGCGTTGTGACCACTTGCCCTACGGTCGCGATTTGCCAAACCAAATCCCAACCGGTAGGTTCACAAATGGAAAGTTAGCGACCAATTACCTTAGCCAAAAGCTAGGAATTAAGGATTTATTGCCCGCTTTTCTTGACTCTCAAGTTACCGACAATGATTTGTTAACCGGGGTTAGTTTTGGCTCGGGGGGCTCAGGGTTAGATAGCCAAACAGTGGCCTTAGCTAAGGTCTTGGATTTGGGTACACAATTTCAGTTGTTTGAACAAACTTTGTTGAGGATAAGAAAAATTGTTGGTAATGAAAAGGCTAATGATATAATCCAAAATGCGTTCTTTGCGATTAGCATTGGGACTAATGATATGTTGTACAATGTTTATTTGACACAAAATACTCCACATGGTTCTGTTTCATCTTATCAAGATTTTTTGCTCCAAAATCTTCAGAATTTTGTTGAGGTTGGTATTTTATTTTAGATTTTAGATATATAGTTTTTCAATACTATACTCATTTAGAAAAAACTTTGATTGAGTAAATATTTTCAATAGCAAACTAAGAATGAATTCATTAATTTGTAGAGATTGTATGGAGCAGGAGCTCGAAGGGTTATGGTGGCAGGTCTTCCTCCAATTGGTTGTCTTCCAATACTAATGACAATAGATAGCATCTCACCTAACCAGAACTGGCTCCAACGTGTTTGCAACGACCAACAAAACATTGATTCTCAAATTTACAACACCAAACTTTAATCCCTTATTCATAATTTATTGCAAACCACACTCCATGATGCTAAGATTGCATATTTTGATATCTATACACCCATTCTTGATATGGTCCTATACCCAACCAAATACGGTAATTATTATTAACTCACAATCTAGAGAAAACATTAAATGTGCATTAAGACTAACTTCTATAAAGTGCTCTACCTTAGAATTTGCCATCAATTATGAATTATGTGTTTGACAAAGTGTTAACTAATTTTGCTAAATAAATTTGGCCAGGACTTGAGAATTCACGTGAAGGATGCTGTGGAACAGGGACATTGGAGTTGAGTCCTGTTTGCAATGAACTTGACATGATTTGCCCTGATCCATCCAAGTATCTGTTTTGGGATGCTGTGCCCCCTACACAAAAAGGGTACTCAGTTATGGTCAACACCGGTCTACTGACTACTGTCCTTCCATACCTTCCTAGTTAGAATTACCTCCTATTCCATGGGAAACACCAAAAATGATTTTGTGATGGTTTTTGGATTTTTAATGAATTTATATTACGAGTTTATGCATTGATAAGCATGTTTTTAAAGTTGCGGTATTTACCTTGACCAAAAAAAATAAGTTGTGATGTTTACTTTAATAACATGCTTACAATGAAAGAAAAAAAACATGCTTACAATGAAACATTGTTAAGTTTTACGTCCATGTGGTTAGGTAAAGTCAATGAAGCTCTTTGCTCCATTGACTTTACAATGAAACATTGCTAAGTTTTACGTCCATGTGGTTGATGTTCACGGAAATTTTGTATACGCTTTTCAAAAGGAATATAGCTTCTTTTTCTGTGATCATCCTTGTGCATTGCAAGGTTGAACTAATCATTTTAAAAAGATTGAAAACTATATAATCTTCATCAAATAAAAAAAACAAGGATAAAAAGATAATTTCACAACTCATAAAACCAGCTTTGTGATGTTGACAATGTACTTAAACAATTCAAATAATGAAACCTAATATGATTTTCTTTTCATTGTATATTATTTTCAATTCATCCAAACACTACTTGAAACTAAAACAGTTTTCTAGAAAGAAAAACACTACACAATATCGGCATTCTCCACAAGGATGTCATCTCAAACAATATAAGAGTGTAGTTCTTGTCACAAAAAGATTTCTTTATTCTATGTGGCAATCAGGGTCTTCTAAGGTTGCAGAATGCAGTACAACAATGCATCATTTTCAAATTCCATACACCTTCGCCATGCAATGCACATCTGCTGATATCTTGTGATTCTCAATGGAGTAACATCCCTTCAAAATGAATCCTTTCTACTTTTTTTCTCTCGTGTTATCAGTCTCATCCTTAAACTTTTTCCCACCCATCTCTTATTATTGTTAAGAGTTTAAATTAAATCGGGATTAAAATAAAGTACAGTCCATGCAATGACAAAACAAACAAAATTTAAGAGCGCTACAAAATCAGGAAAGAAAAAAAGAATGAGAACTCAGCTGCCAAAAGGAGCTGAGAAGCTGAACTTAAATCCAGTCTTCCCACCATCATGATCATCCTTCCTAAGAATGTGGAAATAGTTAGCCTGAAAAAACAAGTAATGCTGGTGAGAGGACAGGGGTGGGGCACAGCTAACAAGATATGACTATTTTTAAGAACAATATCAAAATATCAATTCAATAGATTGTTTCCCCGAGATACGTTGGTATATTAAAAGACAAATTTATACAAAATGTAGCTTCGGAAGAACTTTAGTCCAGGGATCAGAATTACATGCGGACAATATTATTATTACTATATTATCAGGCCCTCAGTTCAGATTCAGAGCTTAAGCAATGGAAATGAAGAAAAAATGAAAAAAATTACACGAGCAATGCAATTTCTAGGGTAAAAGGCTCTATGTTTTTCTCCCTCTCCTTCATACTTTCCAATGTCCAAATATAAAAAAATAAGATTACCCCAAAGTCCACTCTATATTTAGACTACACCTTTGACATTTTCACTTCAATTTTTCCCACCATCCCCCAACTTTTGGTTAGTTTTACTTTAACATACTTCTTAAATGAAAGATAAAGAAATTAAAACTGAAGCTAACCTCTAGGCGGAAGAGTCTAGTAGGAATAACAACTCCACATCCAGCAGACAACCGAAAGGATTCTAAGAACTTTCGAGGAGAAAAGTTTCTGTATTCATTCTGAGTTAATTTAGCAGCATTCCCAGAACCAGCAAAAATGTGTCCATGTATTCCTTGTTCTCTCAACCACCTAATAGGAAGATCAAAAGATAGGTCTGCAAAAGCAGTCACAGCAAGATCACCTCCAATGAAGTCAAGGGTGTCATCATTTTCTTCGTCTCTTTTTTGTCTTCGCGGTTCAGTAGGACCTATTCCCCTAGTTTTGAATCCCCATAAAGTTCTTGGTCCTCCTAGGGTGCAAACTGGAGAGAAATCACCGCCCAAATAAAACCTTTCGGGGAGGGGAGATGGCTTAGTCCTGAACCCTTGGCCCCATGGAAAAACAGCTCCAGCAGATATGCCAAGGTTCAGTGCTGTATTATAAAATCCAAAAGGGACAGCAAAGCGAACATCAAACTCCTGCATTAGAAGAAATAACAGACTTAAAAAAGGGTAACCCGGTGCACTAAAGCTCCCGCATACACAGGGTCCGTGAAGGGGTCCCACCATTTGGTGTATTGTACGCAGCCTTACCCTGTTTTTTACACAAGAGGCTGTTTCCAGGACTTGAACCCGTGACCTTCCAGTCACATGACAACAACTTTACCAGTTGCGCAAGGTTACTAAAGAAAAACATTTTTTAAAAAAAGAGCAAAGAGAAAAAAAAAATATTAAGTTGCAAAAAGGTTATTACAGCAAAATTGGCAGACATAATTGCATATATGTTATTACAGCAAAAAAGGTAACTGTGATAATGGTCCATGCCTGAAAGGCTTCCCCATGCCCAACAATTAGTGTAATAAAAAACCCACAGAATCTCACCAGGAAAACAATAATAAGACCAGACTGTGAGTCTTATGACTGATTCCTTTATGGCAACTACAATGTTGTTGGGTTATCTTGGTTGCGTACAGCTATAACTCGTAAAAATAAGGATCCGATGACAAGCCAATCCCATATGACTTTTTCTTTTTGCCTTTTCTCAAGGAGAGCTTTAGTGCAATGATATAAGTGGATATTGTGTGACTAGAAGCTTGCTGGTTCAAGTTGTGGAATCAACCTCTCTTGCACATGCAAGATAAGGCTTCCTGCAATAGATTTACATATGGTCCAACCCTTCCCTAGACCCCGGCAATCGTAGGATCTTTATAACACCAAGATACCCATTTTTTTCCCATTCCACATGTATTTGCTAAAACCACAAAAGCAGTCTAAGAACAAATCTTTAACACGGGGAAGGAAAAGACAAGGCAAAAGCTTGTATTTGCTAAAACAACAAAAGCAGTCTAAGAACAAAATATTTAACACAGGGAAGGAAAAACACAAGGTAAAAGCTCAATTTAGTGCAAATGTCTCATCAAAAAACATATAAAAGGAAATATAAAACACACGGTTGATGCTAATTATAATGATAGAGTAAAAAATGACATAAAACAATCTATTTTGGGGGAAGTTTGATTCCTTTTTTTTTAATTTTTTTGTCTCTAAATTATATCGACTTTAATCAAAGGTCTCAATTAATAACAAGAGCATAGAAATACAGTCACTATTTAACTTTGTAAAAGAGATAAATACATCATACGAAAGTTATTGGGTAGCATCATCCAAGAACGCATCATCTTGACATATCATATTAGTTAGCGGAGCACAAAAGAACTGTTGTTAAATTCACATCCATATCCAAAACTATACTTAAAAATCCGGATTTCTGTAAAAAAATGATTTAGCTGGTTGATTTAAATAGAGTTGGATTATCTGATTATTTAAAACCAGTTATTAAACAGATGTCCAAATTGAGTTCGTGGCCAAAGTGGCTACACAGATTAAACCATATTAGTACAATTTCGTTAGATGGAGATTGAAATGATGGCGGAGAAAGAGAAGTCCTAGATCCAGATCTAGCCCATACAAATCATCTTGTTCTAGATTCACACGACGGAGAAAGTACCTCCGTGCAGGATTGGGGTGACATACTCCGCGGCTGGTACTAACCACTTGCTATACAACTTTTGTTCCTATTTATTTTCTTCTATTCTCCACGGTTATGGTTTATTTGCTTCCTGGTTCAATGGTTTTTATTGTTTTTCTCGCTGGAGTTAATAAACGAGTTTTGATATCTTAACCAGTTTTAACTTTTAAAACTGGTTTAATTTTTATGTGACAGGTTTTGATAATTTGTTGTTAATCCAATCCATTTTATTGGTTTTTATGTTGATATGGATTGGATACCTACTATAGGATACTTCCACATATGGAATGAGTTGTAAGTGGTATATCCCTCAGAACGTATTACCTTCTAGAAAAAACCCAACTGAAGGAAAAAATGTGACTGTTCTGACATTCATAAAGGTAATACTTCTATTACTCGTCAAGGGTGAGGATCAGAACCAAGAGTAAAATGAACCAGAGAATGATCCATAAGCTTATAAGTCAACCAAACAATCCATTTGAAACCACTGCCATCATCACCATAATTTTAGTCCTGCATGTTTTCTCCTAAATTACACATTAAATGGGTGGTTTAGTTGGGTTGTAGGTTAATGGATGACTCTTTGGTCCATGTAAATCTTGATTTCCATTACATTACCTTGGTGGAATTTTTTAAGTTAAATAGATAATATTCATTGATTGGATGGGACTTCACATCAAATTCCTGCAAAATTGGCTGTAACAGGTAAGTGTTCCTCAAACCTCGTACTTGTGAAGGTCTTCCCTAGGCAATTGCACCAAAATGTAATCCTAGCATCTCACTCTCAAAGAAACCCATCAAAGAAACATAAGGCCACACGTATCTAAACATCCAATGAAGTTTTAGTGCTAATACTTTTATGATTATGCCCCGAGGCAGAGTAACTAGTATCCCTCTATCTCCATAACAAACAAAAATATAATTTAAGGATGTCTACATGATAGCAATGGACAAACAGAACAACAGATTCTCTTCTATGGAAAGAGGTTCTGAAATTCTCTTCCCTGATCAAGAAAATGAACACCTACCATACCCCAAAAATTTATAGTTTAAAAAATTGTCGGCTTCTTAATTCATAGACTCATTTTCAAACATCTGAGCTTTGGCCAATATTTTTTCAATAAGTTTGACAACACTGTCACTCGTTAGAAGGTTATTATATTCTACGCATAGCACATTAAATTGCAGTGAAACAGATAAACTGAAGTCAGTAGAAGAATTAATCTGACCTGGCGCAGAAACCGCAAGCTCTGGTGATTCGGTGCTAGACCACCAAAGTGAGTTGTGGAAACAAAAGCATATCCTTTTGTAGGCCTAATACGTGAATCTCTCCTATCATATTTAAATGTATATTTCAAAGACGACAGTAACCCATGCCCAAGCTGCCTCCTTATAGACCTTGATGCCATTTGTGATGGATCTGTTAAGGTACGCCATCCAAGAGTGTACACCAAGTCCTGGTGCTTTGTCGATATCAAGTCAAGAGACATGCCTAACAATTGCTCTTTGTAAGAAGAAAACTCCTGCAAATCTTGAGAAAGCATGAACAACCGTGCCACAAGTGGAGTTAACAATCCTTTCAGACGAGGAGCATATACCCCAAAGCTCACCTCTGTCGCTTGCTTGCCACCATAAGCCAAAGAAGCATCCCATAGATCACCATAACCAAAAAGGTTCTTGTACTTAACAGTTCCTTCTGTAGTCCATGCCTTAACCTACAAAAAGCAACATATAATTTCCACACAAAAAAAACATGCATTAGGTTCTTTTGCTTTTGTTCATTCATACCCCATACCTAATAGAAAAACTATTGTATACACACACACACATTAATCTTTCATCCCTCAATCTCCCACTTGATTCATCGCTTTCCTATATATGCACAAGGAGTTAATTGGTAACACCGACAGTGTAACACATTTTTACACATGCATCCAATCAAATTACTTCATGATGCCACTTTTTTAGGCTAGTTCCTAAAATATCTACTTTGCATGATTTAATTGGATGCATGTGTTGTGCACAGCCAGGGCATAAAAATCTTTATACGACACTTGTGATTGAAGGAGTGTCTGGTGTCCAACATGTGTCAGTGTCTGATATCAACATGTGATTCTATTGAATTGTTTTGTTTTCTCATATTATTATTGGTGCTAACATGTCAATGATGAGTTTGGTATTTGTGCTTCATAGCTAAAAGTGAACAGCATTGCTTGTTTCTTCTATACAATGTAACAATGTTTTAAAAACTGAATCGAACCAACGAGACTTCCAAATCATGGTACAGCTGCTTTAAACCGCTCAATATTCAAATATTGAAGCGTAGACAATGTCGCTTCACAGTTCAACCGGTTTTACCATCGGGTTCGGTTTTTAAAATATTGCAATACAATGCCTCAAATCATAGGAATATAACCTCTATAGCACTGACACTTCTTATAAAAGGCATATCTAGTGCCTGCACTATCTGACACCGACACGACACTAACAAATGTGATTAAATTCAATTAAGTAATTTTCTCAATAATAATTAGTGTCAACGTGTCAGTGTCATGTTTGTGTAATTGTGCATTTCTCATATTAAATCAACACATACATTACAAAAAAAGAGATAAAATAAGAAAGTTACCGAGGGTTTCACATAAACACCAAATCCACCAGTAAGCTTACTCTCCGTCTCAACAACATCAACAACAACATTTGCAGTATTCGGCAACTCTTCCGGTCCAGCTTCAAGCTTAACCCTACACGAATCAAAAATCTCAAGCCGTTGAAGCCTCGCAGCAGCAATCTGAGAAGCGTACATGAGTTCCTGCATTGTAGTGGCTTTCTCGATTCCATCGAGTTCAGCTTCGATAATCCAATCTTTAGTTTTGGTGTTTCCGGTGATGAACACGTCGTGGACTCGAATTGGAACTTGTTCGGAGGCTAATCGACGGGAAAATGTTTCTACTTTGAAACGTTGATTGCGTAGTTTGGATTTTAGGGTTTGTTGATTTGGTTCTTCGTCGATTTCGTCGTCGTTTTCGTCTTCGTATTCTTCTTCTTCTTCTTCGTCTTCTTCATCGTCGATGTTGTTGTTGGGTTTAGATGGTTGTTGCTCTTGTGGAGTTTCCATTTGTGAGAAAAAGTTTGTTTGTGTGTTCTGTGATGTTTTAGAGAAAGACAACAAAGTTGAAGTTTTTTTTGTGTGACCAAAACAAACTTTTAAGGTATGACAATAGTCACAGGAAACGAAGGTTTGAATTGTGAATATTTTTTCTTTTTTTTAGGTGGAATTGTGAATATATTTTTAATATCAGTATTATTAGGTGTCTTGTGTTTAATGACTTTTACTTTATGTATTTATTTTAACATCTAATGAATGAAAAAACACTATTTCTTGTTTTTCATCATCTTAATTTGGAATTTTTCTCTCAAACCATGCCACTCATTGCATTTCATATCTGATACTTAGACAAAAAGTTACTATGCATCCATTAATTGACAAGGGCAGGGTAAATGCACATTTCTAGTTTGTTTTTCGCATGAAATTAATGTCCGGTTTATTACCAACTTTTCACTTGCATATGCAGCTTGAGACTTGAGAGATACAGCTATTGGACACAATCCAAAGATAGATAATTTATAGTTTAGGTTAACATTTATCTTTTTAATAATTAAAGAAAAAAGAAAGAGTTTAATTTGTATTTACCGTAAATCCAAAATTATTTTACACATGTTAAGTTATTTTATACATATATTCAATGATGTAGCAACATATTATTATATGCATATGTAAAATAACATTACATACAAATTACATCCAAAAAGAAAAGAAAAACAATAACAACCAAACTTTATAAAAAAAAACTTTTCATTGGATGCTATTGACTACATAGATCAATACCATAATTTTAGGATTATCGATACATTATGCTAGAAAAACCACACAAGTTAGTTGACCATCATATTTTCACCTCAACATTATACTATATATATATATAGTCTTCTCACTTATATGGTGTTTCATCCGTAACATAATTACCTCCTTGCATTGATAAGAAGTAGCATGCATCTTCTTATAAATATTTGTGTTCCTGAAAGAGAAGTTTCCTATGATGTTCCTCTTCATCGTTATTTGCATCTTGAGCATCTCTATACGGGCATGGCAACAATTTGTCTGGCGCATTAGCAAAGGATCTCTCTCCAAAAGTTGGAAGCAAAGATATGAACCCCTCAACTTCAAAAAAAGGAATTAACATTGCTTAGAGAAACATGAGATAAATGGTTATAATAATTATCATCATTATTATTCCGCAAGCCACGTAGAAAATACAAAAGACTCATGAAGCCATCAACAAAACCCTCAACTTCAAAAATTTATAAGATTTCATTTATCATTGCATAATTTCAACAAAAGAGAAAAAATTTCCACAGAAAAAAAAATAATGAAAGACAAATTAATGTACACCAGATTCAACCAAGCAGCATGAGAGAAAATTTTCATTGAAATAGACTAAATTAAATAAGAGACAGTTAACTTAATTGTAAAACGCAGATTCTGACAATTACAACTGAAAATAAAAGAGTTTCAAATTGGTACCACGTTATAGAAATCAAGATGAAAACAATGCAAATTGTTCGTAATAATTTTCTAACTACTAGTAATGTCAAACAATGAGTTGTGTGTGGTAAAAAAAAAGAGAGAATATAATGCAATACCTTTCGACCATTGAATTCTTACTCACCTGTAAAATGTAAATAGCACTCACTTAATGAGTGCAATGTCAAGAATAACAAACTTGTGTACAAAAACATAATTAACTTCTTATACACCTCTATATTCTAACCTTTGTATCTCGATCTTCAACAACTCCACACGCTATTTCTCTCATCATCACTAAGGAATGAACTTGCTGGTCATTTAAATTCATCAAAGACATTGAATTGATTCCTTCCAAAATCATATGACACCCACTCTTAATTATCTCTTTGTGATGCTCCATAACTTAAAAAACTGGTAAATGTAACAAACCAAAATAGCCCAGATGAAAATGTTCACTCAAATCAGCATTAATATACACAATGATACAGGGAATGAAAAAAGGAACGCACTCAGTGTGTGCAATCGGAGCTTCAAAATTCTACATTTTACAGTGAATGATGCATGCACTACTACAGAAACGAGTTTTTACATCAGTTGAAAAACACTTATTACATCAAGTGGCAACCGATGTAAGGTGATATGATGTGGTATGTCCACGTCTTTTCACATCAGGTACAGATGTGATAAATAAATTTCCACATCAGGCTTCTAAACACTGATGTGAAACATGTATTTTAAAATTTGATAAAAGAGTTTTCACATTGGGTGTAAAATAGACAAAGATATTAAAAATGATTATTTCACATCAGCCCACTTACCAACTGAAGTGAAATATAGGTTTTTTAAAAAGAAAAAAAATGTAGTTTTACACTGCTGGTCTAAATCAGCTGATTACTGAATCTTCCGTTGGATCTTGTTCTAATCTAAAAATAAGTTGGAATCTCTATCAATTACGAGGTCAACTTAATTTGCAAACAATCGCATTGGCATAGAGAGAACAATCTAAAACAAGCTTCTTATCACATGACTAAGGAAAATATCAAACACTATCAATCAAAAATAAAATCATTTCACATCCTCTGCATGTCAAACTAGCAAAGTTAGTTTACACCTCCTTCCTTAGGATTGTTGCAAGTCCACGATGAGCTTGTCACTCAGAAGCTGGATGATCAGATCAATGTGATGTCTTCGTAAGATTCCTCTCATTGAGAGAATCCAACTCATAGATTGCTACATCAAATTTCTGCTTGGGAAGGTGACAAGCCCTGAAATACGAAAGGGAAACAGTTATTCATCATTTGAACATCAAAATTAAAAGGAGGAGCTATACCGAAGTTCAGATCAAGATTATGAATAAAGGACAAAATAAACTATTACATTTCACATTTCACTTCCTAATTAAATCATCAATTAAATTAGAATAAACCGTAAATGTAGCCCCTAAACTACTACTCTCTCCAATTTAATCTCTAACTAATATAAATATGATAAATAGTGTCTAAAGTATATGGAAATCCTTAAATCTAGGAACTAATTTGATGATTATTTTTTCAATTAAATTATAAAGCTAAAAAATGATATTAGCCTCAACGGTAAATAAGTAGTTCTAGTGTAATCAACCGGGGAAATCAACTCACCTTCATAAGAACTAGCCTCAAACCCTTCCATTGCATTTTATAGCAACCTTATCATACACTCTACAATCAATAGTGTAGGTAGGTCAATAACATCGAAATCTTCAACATTAAATCATAATCACTGACATCAAAATTAATATCCGCATCAATGCCATTGCTACCGCAGCTTGATCGTACGCCCTGAAAATCAACCATACAACAAAAATTTAAATTAAATACAGAAAAATCAATCCATGAAAAATGTTTAGCATTTCAAAAAAAAATATTAATGAACTCCATAGAACATAATCAACCACAAATATACCAATGGATCAGAAAGTGTGGTTTGGATCTAACCTTGGGATTAAATTCCCTGAGACTCCTACTATTCAGTTTCAGGAGTGGATTACGTCCACAATTTTGGATATGAATGGCCAAGTTAGTGCTCAGGTTGTTTCCATAGCCTACACAATCTGGCATGCTAGAAACATCAGCATACATGAGAACCAAGATTTACCTGAGGAAGAAATCATTAAGCGCGCACAGACATGCATGGAGGAGTATCAGCAAGCTAACAATGGTCTTCAAGATGTCAGATGGGTAGTGAGAATAACCCATTTCAGACCTATAATAACAACAATTTGTTCAATTTAAATTCATGCAGTTGGATTATTGCGAGATGCGACGCAAGCTTGAAGGAGAACGGTATTTGGGACATCGGCGCAGCTTTTCGAAATGAAAGCGGGAGACCCATGGCTGCTGCAACTTGGAAAATTGATGGCTTCAGGAGCCCGGTAGTGGCGGACGCAGTGGCGCTATATAGAACAATGGTCATTTCAGCGGAATGCTGCTTACTGCAATACACTTTGAAGGTGTGGATTGAGGAAATTCCAACCATGACTTTGTACAACAATTATTCTAATTCTTAATATGTCTTTTTTTTCAAAAAAAAAAAAGTTAAGAATCTCACTTTACCTCTATGCCACGTTCAGGGCCATCACAAAGTTAAGGATATTAATTTCAAGGATATTAATTGAACAGTTCTATCCATGCTTACTGAGTATACTTCCCTTACACAAGAAGGAACGAAAATATGATCATAAACACCTTGAACACATATGATACATAAATGAATTCATAATTTGAATAGTGAACAGAAAAATATAAGGAATCAATTGAAAAGGCACCAAAAGTATTTACACTTTTTAAGCGGAGTAAGAATCATAACAGAACAAAAATAAGATAAATCAAGTTGATCCATTACTACTACAATTTATGGTAAGCATAAATTGAACTACAACAACACAAACATAATAAGTCACAAGCAAAAGATGAACACATATGAACAAAACCACAAACTACCACAAAAAGTCTAAGTATCGAAAACTTGACAAAAACACAATTATATTGCACTTCAATATAATCAATATATGAAAATAGTGAGCACAAATCCCTTGTAAGATTGAAATAGAGAAAATAGAGATGAAAGATGAACATTATGTTAGAAGGATCAAAGTAGTCAATAGAACAAAAAACTAGGGTGTTGAATGAATTAAATAATGGAAAAACTAGTGCACTAAACTACAGGGTACATTCTCTCATTTATCATTATTATTAACCTACTCTTCGTTAAAAACTAGACAACCCAAGTGATAGAGGAACTTGATTGTAAAAATTGGATACTATGGATAGGCATTAAAAAGAATAAACATGAACAAGAATAAGATATGTTCTTATCATATAAAGGTAGCTACCAATTTATGAAATGAAACACTAAAGAGCAGGGAGCAGTTGAGCACAATAAAAATCCAATATTACTTATTCATTAAACAAGGATTAGGTATCTCTACTATCAACCAAGTGACAAACAAACTTTTAGTTGTCATCACAGAACCAAACTGAGACTAAATAAAAACCAATTCACTCGAAATTATTAAACATTAAATCATCTTTTTATAATAACTTATGAAAACAACTAATGACATGTACATATGCTGTTTTCAGCTTATTTCCACAAGTTCTACATAACAGCCTATGAAAACAGCTTATAAATTATACAAAAATATTTTGAATTTTTTTGGCTTGTGTTATGGAATAGCTTATTGCTTATGCTATAAGCTGCAAAATTGGTTTATTATTATTAAAAAATAAATCACCAAAATCAGCTCAAATGTGGGACAGAAACATCACAAACGGATTAAAGACCAAAAACATTTCTAAAAATGTGTAAAAAAAACAGAAAATCACGAACAGAAAATTATAAAGCTTAATTATGTGAAAAAAAACAGAAAATCACGAACAGAAAATCACAGCGTAACAATAACTAGGGTTTCTACATAACTCAACACAAATTATGAGAATGTAAATGTATATTGATTTATCAATGGAGATTAACTATGAACAGAGAACAACATTGAACTAAAATCCAAAAAAGGTGAAGAACGTAGAAAACCTAACAATCGAGAGAAGGGGTTAGGGGTTAAGGTTCCAATTGAAAAGGGGTTATGGTTTCACGAAATTTTTTTGAACGACAAAGGGGTTTGGGATTCACGATTGAAAAGTCATATAGAGAGAGAGAGAGAGAACTCACCGGAGAGAAAGCTTTTGATTGAGAGAGAGAGAGAGCTTGGACGGTGAAAGCTTTCGATTGAGAGAGAGAGAGAGAGAGAGAGCGAGCTTGGACGGTGAGAGTGAAAAAGTGTGGATGTGTTATACGATATTACGATAGAGGAAGGGATAAGGTAAAGTGAAAATTTGTTTTTACCTCAGGCAGTTCTCACCACTGATGTGAAACAAATTAGACAAAGTTTTCACTCAAATTGCGAAAATGCCACCGCATGTTTTTCCCATCATTTCAATTATCCATTGATGTAAATGTTATATGCTATTAGGAATTCCCCTCATGTGCTTATGTCAACTGATGTAAAAACTCACGGTGTGTATCTTTCCCTTCAAGTATTTTCCGTGCTGATGTGAAAACTAAAACCCTCATGATGTTAAATGTGTATTTTGTAGTAGTGATGTTAAATCAATATTTAGACAAAGACACATGCATATAAAAAAATATATCTTCTCTTTCCTAAAAAGTTTACACCTTCTAAACTTAACATTAACCAAACCTTAAGCAACTTTGAAAGTTCACCAGTGAGGATAAACATACTTCCAAATGATACACATATAAGGAGAGGTCTGAGAAAATTCCAAAGATTAACAATGACAAATTCAAACTCAATGATCGCATTCATTTAAGGTCCTCTAAATCCATGACTGGGATAGCGTTTTCAGAATACCAAATAGTTTAGAGAAACCTTTAGGAAAAGTACCAAGACACCAATTCATGCATCACTAATACATCTAACATCCAATCCAAAAGAAATTTAGGTGAAAGCCTACCTCATTATTACAAATAACTAAATTATTAGACCTTTTCAAATTCAACTCAGTCTTTACAATTGCACAAAATTGTTATCACTAATCGACTGTGGGGCAGTTTAAGATGCTATATCAACATTTCACACGTTTTGGTTATGACTAAAATGAAAACTCATTTTTGACAAAGCAAAGCCACAAGAAACCCATATTCAAGCCCTGTCCAAATTTTGTGGATTCAACAACCAAAGCCAGGGAAACATGAGATAATGTTCAATTCTACACAAAGAAAACTCTTTTGAGGCACCTAACAAACACCTGTACGCAACAAAATCTTACCACCATTCTTAAACCTCAACAACAAACACATAACAATTAGAATCTGTTCATCCCAGAAATTAAACACAATGAAAATAATAAATCCTTGAAAAAACCTTCTACAACATGAAAACAAAACTCAACACGTACATGCATGCACTTCATCAACCCAAAAAAACTCAAACCCACACAACTCATCAAAACCGATACAAATGGCCAGCAAAAAAACATAAAATTAACCCATTTTCACTCTAAGAACAACAACATAGATTAAGCAATCACAACAAACCCAATCTTTAATCTCAATCAAAAGCTTCAACATTTAATCAGTGAACACAAAACATAAACGATAAACAACAAAACAAAACCAAAAATCAAAGCCTAAGCCATAACAAAAAACCCTTTTCAATGATATGCAAACAATGAACGGACGAAACCCTACGAATATCTGGAAAGGCAAAAATTCCAACATGCCATCAGACAGGGATAACACAAATGAAACAAACAACACAAAAAAAAAAGGACCGATCATCATATCCAATTGATCTAAGGTAGAAGAAGTTACCTTTGGGGAAGACAAAGACAATGCACTAAGAAGAAAGGAGACGAAAGGAACAATTGGTACCCAAACAACTAAAATGCTACACTTCTTGGAAACTAATCATAAAAAAGGCAATATATACCCTCCCTCATGAAGCATCAAAGGCGTGGCAAGGAGGAAAAATGAAACACTTAGATGATTACATATTTACCCTTAAAAGGGCAAAATAGTAAAAGCACCCAGAAAAATTATTATAAATAGTTAGTAGATACTTGGTTAGACTGTATATCATAATATTCTCTCATTTTCCTCATTTCATAATCTTGGTTGGTTAAATCAACTAATTTAAAAAAATGAAGTGGAATTTGTGTTCGATGTGCTAGAATATATATAGAGCTTAGCTCAGTTAGTATGAATAATGCATAAAATATGCAAGGTTCGGGGTTCAAACTCCGACTA